>CDZC01008237.1_pt1 | contig 309081 bp, 178 predicted proteins | sample 557371 | NCBI WGS metagenome assembly CDZC01 (sample SAMEA3182085, study PRJEB8094) | gut metagenome | biome: human; feature: gut; material: Stool; isolation source: human stools | place: Canada | collected 2013-01-21
GAATGTCCTTTAGAATAAGAAGCTCCCTGCGATTGTGCGACTGGATTCGACGTCCCCGCCCAAGTAGTGCTTCCTCCCCAACTGCCATCTTCCGTACGAACCGGAAAAGCTGCAGAAGGAACCGAATAAATCATATCCCATAAGTTAACCGAAGCTCCCGGAAGTCGGGATTCGGACAATGTACCGAGAAGGTTCAACTTTAATTTGGTAGTAGCTGTTAAATCAATATCCAGATTCGTACGCAAATTAGCACGCGAATACATATTCTGTGTAGAATATCCGTCATTTGCATTCGGGGTTTTGATAAAACCTTTGTCTGTTAATAAATTCGCCATAGTATAGTAGCGGAACTTTGCCCCTCCTCCGCGGAATTCGATCGTATATTTATTAGAAACTCCTCTGTCTTTAAAAGTTTCATCAATCCAGTTCACATTAGGATAAAGATAAGGGTACATACGGGAAGCCCCACCACTGCCTACTCCATTACGAAAAGCATCGACTTCTTCCGGAGTATATCGAGCTCCCAAACCTTCATATCCACGTGCTTCATTCACTGCAGAAGCATACGTAGCCGCATCTACAAATTCCGGACGTCGAGACTGAGTGTTAATGATATGATCATACGTAAACGTTATCTCTTTTGTTTTGTACTTACCACGCTTCGTCGTTATCAAGATCGCACCGTTCACTCCTTTGTATCCGTACAATGCCACAGCCGCGGCATCTTTCAGGATGGAAACGGATTCTACTTCTTCCGGACTTACCAAACTCATGTCTCGTTCCAAACCGTCAACCAGCACGAGCGGTGTACTACTTGACAAGCTCTGCAAACCACGCACATAGAAGGTAGGATCTGCCATTAGCCCGGTACTAGCCGCATTCTGCAAAGTGGTAAGGCCCAATCCATATCCATATAGAGAATTGGATATATTCCGGGAAGACCGCTTATTAAACTCTTCATTATAGGTGGTAGAAACTGCTGCCGTTGATTCATGACGATTAAATGTCCGGTTAGCTCCCACATCAATAGTCTGAGCTGCATATCCCATCACAATGGTCATCGGACCATCAGTCTTTGCCACAACGGTGGTAGAGCCTTTGTCGACAGAAACGACACTCAAGCGTAGTCCTTTCTCGACCGCAATCTCGAATTTACCGTCTTTATCAGTTTCAACCCGAGTCTCCACTGCGCCACCTTCCACATTAACGGACGCTCCATAGACTGGATTTCCCGATTTATCAACAACAATACCTATAATGTTGTTGTCTGTATTCTGCGCTCTGACCGGAATGCTCAAACAAACCAGTAAAGCCAGTATCAGAATCTTATTTTTTCTCATATAAATCAATATTCAATATTGTTTTAATCTATTTCGCTGTCTCACATTACCAACCCGGATTCTGAATTAGTCCATATCCTTTGTTAATTTCCGTTTGCGGGAATGGAGAAAGATACCATTTAGAATCAAATCCGTATGTCCACCACCGACGAACCGGCTTGGATAACTCAAACCTTTCATATTCAAAACGAGTAGGCTGCAATGCTCCCTTGTTTTTATCTCCTTCATTCCATTTAGCATTCCCTGTTATACGATTACCAGTATCATCCAAACGATAGGCGAGTAACCCGTGCAGGCGCTTCTCGAAACGATCGGCACGTTTGTAACGGATAAGATCAAAGTAACGGCTATCTTCAAGCCCCAATTCCCGAACACGTTCACACAGCAATTCTTCCAATAAGGCAGCTTTGTCAGAAAGTAAATTCTTATCTGTAACACACTCCGCCAAATCTTTCTTTAATCCCACGCGGGCACGTACTATATTCATTTGGTTAATAGCGCCCCGGTAATCGTTCTTGGCTTGAAGCAAGGCCTCTGCATAGGTCAAATAAATGTCAGACAAACGAAGATATACCCAATGCGTATACTGACGTTGGTACTCTGTTCCCAAATAATATTTCATATTTTTATAACCAGTCGCATAGTTACCTGATTCAAGTGCTGCATTTTGTCCTTCATCGTATCCTCCGACCCACAATTCATAAGGTAAACCGGACATTGTTCCGGCACTCCAGTCTAACATCTTTGGCAATCCATTCACCATGCAATGCTCATACAGACGAGGGTCACGGGTTAATACAATTTCCGACAATAGTTGTTCTCCATTTTTAAATGTTCCGGTCAAGAACATTTCATCCAACTTACCTTCTGTTTCTGCCTTTTTCCAGTCAAATGGAGTGCCGTCGGCCCATGGGAACATCTCCACATATTCCTGTGTAGGCGGATATTCAGTACGGCAAAGTGACGGAACAGCCCAGGAATGCCACATATAAGAACTTGAATTGAAAGCGTCCGACATATTCGTGCGGACAGAATGCAAGACCTCCTTGCTGTTCTGACGAATATATCCCATACGATATGCCTGACGATACTGCTCCGGTGTTTCTTCCGAAGCCTTATTCAGACTGTACCCGCCTTGACTCTCCAGCTCTTTAAAGAATGCCTCACAAGCCTTCAAACAGTTATCCCAAAGTTCCGCATGATAGCCGCCGTACCATACCAGACGTTGCTGTTCAGCCTCTGAATTTCCTCCTGCATATCCGTTGACATCATTAAACAACGGAGAAGCGGCAAATTGCCAGATTTTACATTTCAATGCCATAGCACCGGCCTTTGTCCAGTGTCCGGCCTTGCTAGCAAGATCGGCATCAGCATAAGCCCACACCAATCCACCGGAATTGATAGCATCATCCAACATCTTTATCATGTAGTTAACAGTCTCCTCTACCGTAGCACGGGGGATTTCATAACCTGACTCCGTACCGGTGAATGAAGCGTATAATAATGGAAGACCTCCATAATGACGGAACATATCAAAATAACGCGCCGCAATCAGACATTTAGCTTCTGCCACCAACTGTGTTTTTTCAGTGTCATCCATGCCCGGTACTCTATCGATGTTTTCCATTAACAACCAACACCAACGCACTACTTCCCATACCATTTCCCGTGTATATGGGAAGATATTACCACGCGTGCCATAGTTGGCATTGAGAGAACCCAAATAATACTGCTGATATACAGTCGCATCACTAAAATAAAGTGACCAGCAGTCTGTTAGCGCATCCTTCTTTCCTAAATAAGGGCTGGAAGAATCAGGAATATTACCGTTACTGTCTGTATTATAAGGTAATCCGTAATACTGTCTACTGTAGCAGGTATTCAAAAATTGGCGCGTATATTCAGCACTATTGAACACTGTGTCAATAGTAGCATTTCCGCCCGGTGCCTTATCCAAAAAAGAGTTTCCGAATTTAATTTCGTCCACACATGAAGTGGAAACCAAACAAACCGCCGCTCCCAACATCGCACCGATGAACCATTTATTTTGTAATTTCATTGTATCTTTCCTTTATCTATTTTAGAATCCTAATTTCAAGCTCAACGTATAAGTCTTGGACAATGGATAAGAAGGTGCATTAGTAGCTCTTGCCTCCGGATCACCCCACAAATAAGGTGTTATAGTCCACAAATTATATCCCGCAAAAGCCAACTGACATGTATTCAGTCCAAGTTTCTTCATCAATGGGAAGTGAAAATTGTATGCCACCTGAAGAGTTTTCAAACGCAAGTATTTTGCATCTTTCTCATATAAAGTGGAGGTAGCATAGTTATTCTTCGCATTATCAATGGTAGCTCTCGGATACTCCGAAGATTGTGACGGATTTTCCGGTGTCCATGTGTGGTCCAAATGGTATGCCAACAATCCTCCCTGCTCGCTATTGGAAGATGAATAAAACGGCTGACGAAATACATCCGAAATCATACGACTTACGTTCCAGGCCCCTGTCCATTGAGTACTTATTTCCAGATTCTTCCAACTGAATCCTAAATTAATACCTAGCATATATTCAGGATCGTCTGTAAAGCCATAGTCATAACTTGCATCATTTGCATCAATCTTACGGTCACCATTCAAGTCAACATATACTGCATCTCCATTTTGAAGAATACTCTCGTGAGTGGGGAACGGACGATTAAATGTCTGTTCATATAAGGCAGGTGTCTCCTCATCATAGAAGCGCCAGAAAACATATTGGCTACGCGAACCGATACGGTGTCCTTTCTGGTATTGATATAAATTATTCTGCGGGGCTTCCTTCTTTTCAAGAATCTCATTCTGATTATAAGAAAGGTTAATACCCGCCCAATAACGGAAATTATCACCAATCTTATCGTTCCATTTTAAAGAAAGTTCCCAACCCCAACTGTCTACACTTCCTAAATTTGAATATGGAGTAATGAACCCCAACATTCCCGGAGCTGTACCATCACGCAAAAGGATATCATTACGACGTTCTTTATAATATTCAAAGGTTGCTTTCAGACGGTCGTCAAGGAAATTAATATCAACACCATAGTTCCGCTTCAGGGCTTTTTCCCATGTCACAGCAGCATTATTCTTAGCTACCTCACGCGCACCCAGACTAACAGTACCATTATCTACTCCAAACCCATATCCCCAAGCGTTAGTCGCTCCTCCACTTGCTGTTACACGGTTAGCCAAATCACCTAAACCGACATTATATGGATCAGCCATGTACATAAACCGCGATCCCCCAATATTATCGTTACCTACTAAACCGACACTGGCACGTAATTTCAAAAAGCTAACCACCGATTTCAAAGGACGGAAAAACTTCTCTTCACTCATCACCCAACCTATAGAACCAGCCGGAAAATAAGAAAAGCGCAAATCAGACGCAAAGTTCTCCGAACCGTTATAACCCACATTAAACTCTGCCATATAGCGACTCTTCCAATCATAAGTGACACGTCCGACTAATCCGACATATCCATGAGGAATGTCCGAATATACTTTCGGATAATATTCTTTCTGTTGATTATACAAAACCAAGGCTGTCACTGTATGATCACCAAAAGTACGATTATAATTAAAGCTGGCTTCCATATACCAATTACGTGCTTTGCCTGTAGTATACGAATACTTCACATCTGTATTTTCTCCAAACTTACGATAAGCAATACTACCGTCATCCATCAATACAGGAGTGTATGTAGCGATAGACCCACCAGAACCGACTTTATTAACTGTAAACGAGCTGTTATAAGATCCCTTCACTTTAAAAGAAAGTCCTTTAGTCAAAAAGTCCATTTTCTGGTCCAGAATCACATCCACATTCAGCGAATTATTGCTAGTCTGGCTGAATCCATTTCCATAATATCCCATACCAGTGCCTCCTGTAAATGGTAATTTCAGTCCGTCTGAATAAGTTTCATCGCTCGAATTTACCAATTTCCCGTCTATGATTCCCGGACTGGAGAAAGGAGTAGCATAATACATATTTTTAATCAATCCGGAAGATCCCTGACTCGTACGCGGTTGATCTGAATTATTCACATTACCACTAATATTGAATGACAAAGTAGTAGTTTTGGTGACATCCATATCCAAATTTGTACGATAGTTGAACCGACGGTACTGGTAGCTTAAATTATAAGGAAGATCAAATTCACTAAAAAGTCCTCCTTGCGTATAGGCACCTGCAGAGATAAAATAACGTACTTTATCTGTTCCTCCCGAGATATTCAAGTTATGCTGGCTCTGAAGCGTAGAGCTTTTCATAATATAGTCAGCCCATTGTATATTGGGGAAACGAATAGGATCGGAACCATCCGCAAATTTTTGAATCACATCACCACTAAATAAGGCAGATTTACCATCACCGGACATCATTTGATTATGAAAACGGGCATAATCATAAGAACTTGCCTGTTCTACCATTTTTGTAGGCATCAACACAGAAGCAGAAGTAGTAAACGAAATTTTCGCCTTTCCTTCCTTTCCTCGTTTAGTTGTAATCAGAATGACCCCATTTGCTCCACGAATACCAAATACGGCTGTTGCCGAAGCATCTTTCAAGATAGAAATGGATTCAATTTCATTCGGGTCGATATCACTCATACTTTCACGATCCACACCGTCTACCTGAATTAACGGTGAAGAATTCTCCCAAGTAGCTTTACCACGAATAAAAATTTCAGCGGCATCCGCTCCCGGCTCACCAGAATATTGCACAGTAGTCAAACCTGTCATCTGCCCTCCTAATACATTGGAAACCGAACCTACAGATACACGGGTCAATTCTTCTCCTTTCACACTAGCGATAGCTCCTGTCATGGTCACTTTCTTCTGGGTACCATAGGCTACAATTTCCACCTCCTCAAGAGCAGTCACATCCTCTACCAAAATGACTTTCATGTCATTCTTTGCTACGACTTTTTTATCGGTATAACCTATAAAAGATACTTTCAGTTTCGTACCGGGACGTACATTTATTCTAAATACACCGTCAATATCGGTAATTGTACCGTTAGATGTTCCTTCCGCAAGTACACTTGCTCCAATTATCGGTTCTCCTTGGCTATCTACTACTGTTCCTTTTATAGTACTTTGCTGCTGTACAACTTCGACGGCTGCCGAAGCTGTTTGCAATCCCCATGCAGGTGCAAAAGTTGCTATAGTGAAAAACAGAGCGACAGGTAAGGTTGTCCCCTTTATAAAGTTTTTCTTATTCATATATGTATATGTTCATGATATAAGTATAGTTGACGGACTTTATATACCGTCCTATTTATTTTAGAATGCGAGCATCATACGGAAATAGCCGGCGCGTGAACCACGCTCACAAATAATGTGATATCTTCCACCAGCCATACCGTGCGTCCATTGGTTGGCAGCAGAACGTTGCGTGCTGCTCCAATAGTGTCCACTATTAGTTCCTGAATCAACAGAGGTCATTTCATCACCATTTACATTCTTGAGACTACGGTTGATAACACTCAAATTCTTAGCAACTGTATCCCAGCACATTATAGAAGGCAGATACCAAGGAGTCACACTTGTCGGAACGGCTTCCGATTCGCGATAAGTCTTGATATACTCATAAGCATGGTCGCAAGTAGAGGGACTTCCCTTCTCTTCGTAACACATAGTAAGTATCTGTGTGTTATTATATCCCATTAGTGCAGGAAAAACTAATGAGGCATCATTCTTGTTGGCATCACTCTCTGTATTGCAACCTACAAATTTACCTGCCCAATCCTCATCTGAAGTGAACCAGTCTGAATAATAGCCGGCCTTGCTGGTATGGAACATTTGCATGGCAATATCGTTTTGTTCATCATCTTTTACTAATGAATTCTTTACAGATAGTACTACCCCGTGTGTACAAGTAGGAAAGTCACGACGCAAAGCATCAATCTCTGCAGAATAAAGTTCGGGATGTGTTACGCTAGGCTGTGAATTACCTACATAACATACAATACCAATCACATTTTCCGGTACTGTTTCCGCATCTACAGAAACTATTTTTCCATCTGCACAGAAATAATCCCCGACCTGCAAAGTATGGTTAATCTTACTTTTATCTTCGATGGCATACATCTTCGCTGTTCCTCCTTCCAGAGTACCTTTAGCTTCATATTCCATTTCACCCACGCCTGTATAAGTACCCTTGATTGAGAATTCCTTACTCGGATTAACCAAAAAACGATATGTATCCGTACTTTCCTGATAATAAGGAGTTGCTTGAGTATTGTTCACTGTAAACGAACCGGCTGTTAATGGTAACAAATAATCATCTATACCGCCATTTGTAAAGCTATAGGTCAAATTAGGCATCTTCACTACCGCAAGAGCCATCCGATGTTGCATAGTAAAAGCGATCTGTCCTTTCAAACGGTCCCCCTGAACACTACCCGTACTCGTCATCAAATCATATTGCGTATAATTTCCTTCATTTTGTTCATCACCAATTTTCCAATTGTTGACATACGTTTCAAAAGGGTCTACTTTAGTCGGATCAAAAGTTACATTTGCATTATACGGATAGTATGCATAAAAAGTCATCCGCTGAAATTGTGAACCTTTGTATTCAATAGGATCTCCCCCATCGGTCAATTCCCAATAACCATCTGTCAGTGTGAATTTCCGATTCTTGATATCCTCTACCACCGTTTCTCCTCTTACCGCAAATATACCGATAGCATCTCCGTTAGAAAATCGGGTAGTATATCCATTCTCTGTAGCACGTGTCTTGCCACTTTCATCCATAAATCCTTCATCAGACACACTAATCTGAAATCCCTGCAAAGAATCCGGCGTTTCTCCGGTGAGTTCTTCATTTTGCGAGCAAGACGCAACTATGGCTGCGCCAGCCAGAAAAAGCATTGATATATAATTATATACTTTCATAAATCTCATGTTTATATTTTTAGCATTTTTTGTCTATACTAGATTGGTAAACAGATCACTTCACAATAGGCTGTGGAGTTACGGTTTCTTCTGTAATATTCCAACTAGGGTTGGTTATCTCTGTTCCAGTTTCAGCTATACTAGGGTCGGATGTTATAGGATCGTGGTTTTCATCTTCCCATCCTATTATTTGCGTTTGTTCTGTAATTGTCAACACATAATTATTGTCCTCGTATTTATTTGTCTTGATGATATAATTATAAGAAAATCCCGATTTCAATTCTGTCAGGTTAGCAAACTCGGCTTCATAAAGATAACCGTTCATTCTAGCTTGGATAGTTACCTTGCCTTGCACCTTCTGTGGCAGTAAAATAGCTTGTACTGTATAATTATCCTGTTCTCCTATTTTATCCCAATATATATCATCTTCATCCGTAACAGGGTCTTCACTTACTGTTGTCTCCCCTGTTTTAGGATTAAATGTACCATTATTCTTAAGCCCAATAAGATAACAGGTTATATCTGCCAAGTCCACACCTTCGCCAGCTTGAAACTCCAATCTAATACGGCTCATCACATGATTGAATGCTAATGTCACATTCGGGGTTTGTGATGTAGCCTTCCCTTTGGCAAAAAGAAAGTCTATCTTCGCACGTTCTTTTGCTGTAGCTTGATTGTCACTGGCTGTAGTCACTTCCAATACAGGTTGTTCTTCACCTGATGTACCAGAAAATGGAGCATATGCCACTACATCATACTCTCCGGAACCTAATACCCAGATTTCTTCTGCATTTCCTCCTTTTGCAGCAAAAAGACCATTGCCTTTGTATTTGTAATGGATATTCACTTGTTCCGTACCACAAGTGATTCCTACCGAGTCTTCTGCCTCCCAGTTTGTTTCCGTAGCTCTTGTAACAAGATTGCTAGCCTCATGATTGTTTATTACTGCACTAAAAGAAACTTTCGCTCCCGTGTCACCGGTAAACTGAATATCAGTTTCTTTAATATCGTTGCTACATCCTGCTAAAAGTAGTAAGGCAACAGCAGTTGTGACATAGTTTTTTTTCATACCATGTTTTTTAAAGTTAAACATATTTTTGTTGATTAGTAAAATCGTCGTAAAGTAAAAAAGACAATGGCTGCATTCTTTTCCAACCAGCAATTGAAATAAATGAAGCATTTTTTTTGTTGTTTTCCATATCTATTAGCTATATCTGTTAAGTTAAACAAAAGTTAGATTCTCTTTTTAAAAGCAATTTTTCACACTCTACCTGTGAAAAAGTGTTGCAAACATAACGACTTAATCAAGATATAGCAATGCAGAATCGTACAAATGCATGGAAAATACCGTCTTTTGCACGATATTCCATGCTGTGGGAGCGATATTCGATTAGTTCCTAATGACTATGAACCTTTTTGTTTCTATTTTATTGTATGGAAAATAGTAATTTATAAACCTAAAAATGATATGGCGAATTTTTCAATTGTAGTTGTTCCAACTAAAAAATTATCAAATGGCAGACATCGAATAAGGATAGCCGTAGCACATCATTCTCAAACCAGATATATATCTACCCAATTTACTTTGGATTCTGCCAGTCAACTAAAAAATGGTCGAGTAGTAAGGCATGAGAATGCAGCGAATATGAATGCCTGTCTTCGGAAACTAATCAATGAGTATGAAGAAATTGTTACATCGATCAGCTATTTACCAGCAATTTCATGTACCGAACTTATACGTATAATTACTTATGAACAAAAGAAAAAAGGTATAACCTTTCAAGCTGTTGCAAAAGAATACATGAATTTCATGAAAGGAGAAGAGCGGGAGAAATCTTATAAACTTTATAAGATAGCTTCCGAAAGATTAGTCAAATATATGAAAGGGGATTTTCCTTTAATTCAATTGACACCTATACATATCCAAGAATTTGCCAAAGTTCTTCACGAGGAGAATCTGGCAGATACAACTATCAGAATATATCTGACTTTAATAAAGGTGATATTAAATTATGCCGGTAAGATGAATTATGTATCTTACTCCATTCATCCTTTTGTCCTCTTTAAGATGCCGGCAAGTAATGTGCGGGAACTTGATTTGTCAATAGATGAACTGAAGAGAATACGTGATATCCGGCTTTTAAAGCCTTCTTTATCCATGGTGAGAGATATTTTTATGCTTACCTATTATTTAGGCGGTATTAACCTGAGAGATTTATTAGTATATGATTTTAAAAATAAGAACGATATGCGTTATGTGCGTCACAAAACACGTAATAGCAAGAAAGGAAAAAATGAAATTGTATTTACTTTGCAGCCTGAAGCAAAAGTGCTCATAGATAAATATATGTCGAGAAATGGGCATTTGCAGTTTGGTAAATATTCATCTTATAAACAAATATATAGTTTAGTCTTCCGACATATAAATAAGGTAACAGAACTTTCGGGGGTAAAGAAAAAGGTTACTTACTATTCCGCTCGAAAGACATTTGCACAACACGGATATGATTTAGGCATTCAAATTGAAAAAATAGAATACTGTATCGGACACAGTATGAAAAATAACCGTCCTATCTTTAATTATATTAAGATTATGCAAGAACATGCCGATAAGGTGTTCCGTGCCGTACTTGACCAATTGCTATAGTATAGATAGTTTTTCACTGCTATTTTTATTTCCTTCTTTTGCTAATCGATTTCATTCCGATCGCTATCCTTTTTTCGTTCCACTATAGTTATCCGCAAAGTACACTATAGTTACCCTTGCGGATAACTATAGTCAAACGCAAAGATAACTTATAGTGGAACGAAAAAAGATTCGCATACCGGATAACTCATAATAGGTAAAAAAGATATTAATGGTGCTAATTGTTCAAATCCTATCCTCAATTGATTGCTAGCTGCATGTAGTCGTTTGATGCGCAGGAAGTTATGTTTAAAAAGAGAATCTAACTTTTGTTTAACTCTATAATAAATATGCTATGTAAATATATTAATATCATACAATATATTATACTACTAAACCTCTATAAAGTACTACGTTACAGGAATATCCATATAAAAAGAAACAAAGAGTCTTCATTAGAAGATAAAAAGATAAATCAACAATAAAGGATCTATAAACCAATATTTATAACTTAATAATTAAAGTATGAAAAGCAACAAAAAAGGTAATCACCTGTACGCCTATAAGGATACTATCCGACGGCTATTTCTCCTCACTTTGTTTTCTTTTTTAATAGTAGAATCTTATGCCCAGAATAAGACAATTTCGGGCACAGTTACAGATTTCACCGGAGAACCGGTTATTGGTGCCAGTGTATTGGTTAATGGTACTACTAATGGTACAATTACTGATTTAAATGGCAAGTTTTCTCTTTCCAATGTGCCAATAAAAGGTACAATCACTATCACTTATATAGGATATAAAAAACAAGAAGTATCCGTAGCAGGAAATACCAACTTTAAAATTACTCTTCAAGAAGATACCGAGACCTTAGACGAAGTAGTAGTTGTAGGCTATGGAGTACAGAAAAAAAGTGACGTAACCGGTGCTATGGCTCGCGTAGGTGAAAAAGAACTGAAAGCAATGCCTGTAAGAAATGCGCTAGAAGGGATGCAAGGTAAAACAGCCGGTGTAGATATTACATCCAGTCAGCGTCCCGGAGAGGTGGGCAACATTAATATCCGTGGACAACGCTCTATTAATGCGGAACAGGGTCCACTGTATGTGGTAGACGGTATGGTAATTCAAAATGGAGGCATTGAAAATATCAATCCTTCCGACATTGAAGCTATTGACATTTTAAAAGATGCTTCAGCCACAGCTATTTATGGCTCACGTGGTGCCAACGGTGTGATTCTTGTAACTACCAAAAAAGGAAAAGAAGGTAAAGTGACCCTAAACTATTCCGGTACTGTCACTTTTGAAACGTTACACGATGTTACAGAAATGATGTCTGCCGCTGAATGGTTGGATTATGCCCGCTTAGCTAAATATAATGCAGGTTCTTATGCTTCTGCCACTCCAACTTATGAAGCAGATAAAGCTGCATTTGGTAGCGTAACCGCTTCATGGAAAAACATCGAAAAGGCATGGGTAAATGGAGTCTACGATCCATCTTTAGTAGGATCATACGACTGGGCTTCGCACGGTAAACAGACGGGGATTACACACGAACATACCTTAAGCGCATCCGGAGGGTCTGACAAATTCCAAGGCTATGCCTCATTCGGTTATTTGGACCAGAAAGGTACACAACCAGGGCAAGCATATGAACGTTATACATTAAAGACCTCATTTGATGTAACTCCTGTCAATTGGTTCAAAATGGGATCTTCAATTAATGCATCTTATTCCACTCAAGACTATGGATATAGTTTCTCCAAGTCTGTAACCGGTTCGGGTGATTTCTATAGCGCATTAAGAAGTATGATTCCATGGACAGTACCTTATGACGAAAACGGTGAATATGTCCGTTATCCGAGTGGGGATGTAAATATCATCAACCCTATTCGTGAATTAGACTACAACACCAACCAACGCCGCACTTTCCGTGCTTCTGCCAGTTTGTATTCGCAAATTGATTTCGGCAAAATCTGGAAACCCCTGGAAGGCTTATCTTATCGTCTTCAGTTTGGCCCTGAATTCCAATTCTACACTTTAGGAGTTGCTAATGCAGCAGATGGTATTAATGGAGATGGTAACAATGGTGCACAATACAAGAACGAACAAAAACGTGCATGGACATTGGATAACCTGATCTATTATAACAAAGCCCTGGGTCAACATAATTTAGGCATGACATTGATGCAATCCGCTTCGGCCTACCATTACGAGATGGGAGATATGAGAGCTACTAATGTAGCCTCATCGGATGAGCTTTGGTATAATATAGGATCTGCGGGTACACTAAACTCTTTTGGCACAGGTCTGACCGAAACTCAAATGGCATCTTATATGATTCGCCTAAACTATGGTTATAAAGATAAATACTTATTGACAGCATCTATGCGTTGGGACGGCGCCTCTCAATTAGCCGAAGGGCACAAATGGGCAAGTTTCCCTTCTGCTGCTATCGCATGGAGAATGGATCAGGAAGATTTCCTGAAAGACATCAGTTGGCTGAATCAGTTGAAACTTCGTATAGGTATGGGTGTTACAGGTAATGCGGCAATCAAAGCATATGCAACTAAAGGCGCTATCACAGGCTTATACTATAACTGGGGACAGAATGAGTCATCTTTGGGCTATGTACCTTCAGATCCTTCACAGAAGGAACCCGCCAAAATGGCTAATCCAACTCTAGGCTGGGAAAGAACTACACAATACGATGTCGGTGTTGACTACGGTTTCTTTAATAACCGACTTACTGGTAGTATCGATGCATACAAAACGAAAACTGATGATTTGTTACTGGAAATGTCAATTCCTTCACTAACGGGCTATGTTTCTACTTATGCCAATGTGGGTAAAACATCCGGATATGGAATTGACCTACAAGTAAATGCAATACCTATACAAACAAAAGATTTTTCTTGGAGCACTACTTTAACATGGTCAATGGATAGAAACCGAATCGACGAATTGTCTAATGGTAGAACAGAAGATGTGAACAACAAATGGTTTGTCGGTGAGGAAATCGGTGTTTATTACGACTGGGTATATGATGGCATCTGGAAAACAGAAGAAGCTGAAGAAGCTGCCAAATACGGACGTAAACCGGGACAAATCAAAGTGAAAGATTTAAATAATGACGATACAATAGATGCCAATGACGATAAGAAAATTGTAGGGCATACACGTCCACGCTGGACAGGTGGATGGAGTAACACTTTCAGCTATAAGAATTTTGAGCTATCCTTCTTTATTTTATCACGTTGGGGATTTACTGTTCCACAGGGAGCTGTTACTCTTGACGGTCGCTATATGCAACGTAAAATAGACTATTGGGTAGCCGGTACCAATGAGAATGCAAAATACTATTCACCCGGTTCCAACGGTGAAGGAGCCGATGCCTTTAACAGCGCAATGAACTATCAGGATGGTTCGTACATCAAAGTTCGTAATATCTCATTGGGTTATAACTTTACCCCACAACAATTAAAGAACTTGGGTATCAGTAATCTGAAGTTGTATGTTCAAGCCATGAATCCATTCAATATCTATAAGGCATGTGACTTTTTGGATACAGACTTGGTAAACTATGACAATAATGCCAAGACATTTGGTTCACCTACCACTTTGAAGAGTTTTGTAATAGGTGTCAACATCGGATTCTAATAAACAAATTAAAGTAAAGACATTATGAAATTAAATAGAATATTATTTGCTGCTTTAATGGCCAGCGTAACAGGAAGCTCGATCACTTCGTGCAGTGAATCTTTCCTTGATGAGAATTTAACAACTCAATATAGTACCGACCGCTTTAAGACACAAGAAGGTCTTGATGAATTAGTAACTGGAGCCTATCAGAAACTGAAATTCAAATTCAACTATATATGGGGGATTCAGTGCTACAACATGGGAGTAGATGAATTTACTGATGCTAATAATGTTATTCCAGCATGGAATCACTATAGTCAAGATTTAAATTCATCTGAAAATGCCGCCAACCAACCTATCTGGGACAATTACTACGGACTGGTTGAACCCGCAAACATATTGATCCAAAACATACCTCAATATTATAACCAAAGTTCACCCACATATAACACACGCTTGGGAGAAGCACACTTTCTAAGAGCCTATGCTTATTTTGAATTAGTGAAGCAATTTGGTGGTGTGCCGTTGAAATTAGTTCCATCTACAAGCGCGGAAACATACTTCACACGGAATTCTGCTGAAGAAATATACACACAGGTCATAGCTGATTTTGGAGAAGCCTACAGACTACTTCCGGATAAAGGTGAATCAATCGGACGAATTAACAAATATGCTGCTGCCCATTTCCTTGCAAAAGCACATTTATTCCGTGCCTCCGAATTGTATAGCGATTGGAATAGTAATTATGTAGCATCCGACCTCGATGCTGTTATTCAATATGGTTCGGAAGTTGTAGACGCACATCCATTGTGTAATGATTATGTAGAACTTTGGGACTATGAACAGCCGAACGGAGCCAATGAAAAAGTAAGTGAAGTGATTCTGGCAGCTCAATTCTCTAATGATGAATCAACATGGGGACGTTATGGAAATCAGATGCATCTTTATTATCCGGCCGTATACCAAGGTAATGATATAGGTGGATGTAAACGTGACATCTCCGGAGGACGTGAATTCTCATACGTAAGTGCCACAGAGTATACCATGCAGGTATTTGACCGTGTCAATGACTCTCGTTTCTGGAAATCATTCATTACCTGTTATGGAGCCAACGAAACCAAAAGTGCTCCCACCTGGACAGCAGAAGATATGCCATACGCTCCGGCAGGTGTAAAAGAAGGTGACAAACGTTTCAGTGGAGGTGAACTCGGTATGAAATACATCGTTAATGACCCGGGAGACAACCGCTATGAGAAATATTCCAACGCTCCGGCATATACTGTTTTAAAAGATGGAAAAATGTGTAACACGTATACATATGTACGCTATTTCAAAGGACAGGAACACAGCTGGAATATAAATGAGAAAACAGGTAATTATTACGATATCATACCTCACAAGCGTTCAGTAGCTTTATCTAAATTCCGTGATGGTTATCGTGTTTCCATAGCATCGCAATTCGGTACTCGCGATGCTATCATCGCCCGTTCGGCAGATGATGTACTAATGGTTGCCGAAGCATATATTCGTAAGGGTGAAGCCAATTATGATAAAGCTGTCGAATGGATGAACAAACTGCGTGAACGTGCCGGTTATAAAACAGGTGAAGACCGTAGTAAAAACATAGATGGTGGACAAGCCTATAAGAATAATCCTTATTGTTCCGGGAAAGGAGGTGGTCACTCCTCCGAAGGTGCTATTTACTGGGAAGAAAACACCTATTATGAGTCAAACAATATCGAACAGGAGACTACTGCTTCTACCAAAACTACAATGAAATTAAATAGTGTGGCAGATGTTTATAACTCTACAGTCGACACTCCTATCTACAACGAACTGGGCTGTACATCCAATGCTGACAAAATGATGTGCTTCCTATTAAATGAACGTACCCGTGAGCTTTGTGGCGAATTGCAACGCTGGGAAGATCTGGCACGTACCAAGACGTTAGACGCCCGCTGGCATAAATTCAACGATGGCGCCAGCAGAGGTCTTGGCGAATTCAAATCGGAGAAACATTACTATCGCCCGATCCCCCAAGCCTTCTTGGACGGTATCACCAATTCAAATGGTTCTGCACTAAGCAATGAAGAAAAGAAAGCAATACAGAATCCGGGATATTAAGATAAACAACTAATCTTATTGCCACTTGGCACTCTTTGAAATAGTATTCCTAATCAAAGAGTAGCAAGTGGCAATATCATTTCTTATATTTCCGTTGTTTTTTCACTTCGTCTTCTTCATAAACATCTTAATCTGATCGCTAATCTGCTCCATCCCCTTTATCGAAGGATGACCGCTCTTTTTATCAATATCATGCAGTTCAATACAATCAATATTATAGTGATGACAGATAGCTCTGACCGACTCGTTAAACTCTTCCTTTAAACCTGAATTCAGCAGAAAATAGATCTCAACATTAGGATAACGATCAATCATGTGGTCGAGCAGATATGCCATGGCCGGACGGAATGTATATAAATCTTCCTTGGTCCACCCTTCATACTTGTAATCCCCAAGCGGTGAGCCGGCCCAACAATCATTCGTTGCACCGAAAATAAAGATGATATCCGGACATCCCAGCTTATCCATACGGGTAATAAAAGAACGATCCGAATAATCAGCCTGATTATAACCGGTATTACAAATCGTTGCACCGGAAAAAGAGTTGTTGACACAAAGGCGGTAGTTATTCTCTTTGATGAATTTATGCCACCAGGTCTGCTTTACGGAAGTTACATCCGTTTGCTGCCGCGGAGAAACATAATACCAAATGCTATTGGTATCGGGTTGCAGGTATCCTTCAAATGTTGAATACGAATCGCCTAAAATAGATATAGATTTCAGGCTTTGAGCAAAGCTGATACTGCTATATAAAGTGATTAGCAGTAATAAATAAAAGGATTTCTTCATCTTAGCATAAAGTTTTCAATTTTGCTGCTAAGATACTACATTATACTAAAATTATAGCATGAAATTTTCTGTTACTTTCAGGAAAGGGTTATTTCCCTTTCCTATCATAAGTCACATTCTTTTCCACTACATTCTCTACATTATTCACTTTCTTCACAAACTCTTTCACCCCACCTACTTTCACATTCTCAATCGTTACATTCTTAACCGGTAATTTGGCATTCCCCTTCAATTCATAGATGGCATCTGCCGACTCACAAGTCACCTTATCCATATAAATGCCATCAATACGGGTAATCCGTTCCTCATAAGTAGGTACTAGATCTTTCCATTGATACAATACTTCCGTATCTATTTCAAGCACCCGTTGAGCCGTGCCTGCCTGTACATTTTTCATGTAAACGTTTTCTATAAATCCACCCCGACGATGATTGGTCTTCACGAAGAAAAGACGCATTACCGAATTAGGAGCCGTGCAATCGTGCATATAGATATTCCGTATGCCTCCGGATATTTCACTTCCGATGCCAAGCAAAGTATGCCCTTTAAGAATTTGACAACGACGGATAACAATATTTTCACAAGGAGTATTCAATCTCCAGGCATCCTGATTGCGTCCGGCCTTGATAACTACCGCATCATCCCCCTGATCGAAAGAACAATCCTCCACCAGAAAGTTACGACTCATTTCAAAGTCGATACCATCGTTATTATGTCCATGAGCTTTCACATCCAGATTACGTACCACTCCCCCATCACACATATAAAGGTGAATGGTCCAAAACGGACTTTCACGTATCTTAAATCCATCCAACAGCACATTCTTGCAACGATTGAAATGAATCAGATGCGGACGAAGATGATTCTCCCCTATTGCCATCTGACGTTCGATTACAGGGACATTAGTCGAAGCTTTTGTATACAACTCCTTCAACGCTTCCAAATGAGGCTGGGGACGTTTGAACCAAACTCTCCAGGCATCCATTTTCGGCTGGAGAGTTCCTTTACCCGTAATCGCCACATTCTCACATTCAAAAGCATATAGTAAAGGAGAATAGTTATAACATTCCAAGCCTTCCCAGGAAGTCATCACTGCCGGAAGATAATCAGAAGGATTATCCGTGAAATTCAAAACCGCATTCTCTTCCAAACAGAGGTTTACATTACTCTTGAAATGAATAGGCCCGGTCAGCCATGTACCAGCCGGAACAACCACACGTCCACCTCCCGCTTGATTACATGCCTCAATAGCGGCAGCAATGGCTTTTGTATTATCCGCCTCACCTCCCGGTTGTGCACCGTAATCCGTTATCGGAAAGTCTTTATCGGGATAAATAAAGATTTTAATAGGCTGCATGGGAAAAGGCGCTTTCACCTTTACCGTCTTATAATTATCACCGGCAAAAGCCAAAGAAACTGTCAACAGACCAAAGCAGATACCTGCCATATATTTCAATAAGTTCGTCTTCATCGTATGATTCTATTTTTAATTCATTCAAGTCCTGCAAAGATAAAAATATCCTTTTATTGTTACATTGAAAAGACCAATACCCCTGCCGTAGGAATTTCCGCAGTTCCTATCAGTACCTTGCCCCCTTTCGGCAAGTTGAATGTATAAGGACGATCCGAATAATTCAAAACAATTCCCAATCCATTACGGTATTCCATTGTCACACCATAAGGCAGATCCATCACCGGGATATTCAGTTGTGCATATAGTTTCTTCAATATATCTTTTTCCAATGCTCCATCATGACTGTCCACTCCAACATAAGTGATTGTTCCCTTTCCTAATTTACGGAAAGTGACAGCCGGACTTCCTTCATAGAATTCGTTTTTATAAGTAGCCCAGACCTGTGCATCAGTGGGAGGATTCAGTATTTCTCCCCATGTATTCCAGGCATACTCCTTTCCATTCATCACTACAGTACCGGGATCTTCAGGAAGAAGCAAATCGTAAAAGTTCATTTCGTTTCCTGTCAAAGGAGCGATCATGGAACCGAAAGGAGCTTCAGGAAGACGGCCATAACGATCCTTCTGTGCCGTACGGCAGGTTAAGATTAGATTTCCGCCATTCTTCACGTATGCAATCCATTTATCCACCAGTTCTTTATCAGCCAATTGATAAGCCGGTATTACGACCACCGGATAATCGGATAATTTTTTTGTCTCTGATATAAAATCGACAGGAGCTCCGAATGATTTTAGGGTACGATAGTACTTTTCGATGTGTGCAAAAGTGTCCCATGTACGATTCTGCTTCTGCCGCTCGATACTCCAGGAGTTTTCATGATTGAAAAGAATTGCAGTACGACGGGCAAGGTAATCGGCAGGTTTGGTTTCACGGGAGGAGCTATGTTTACGAAGTTCACGAATCTCCTTTATAAATGTCTCATATTCTCTTCCGCCGGGAGTAACAGTCACTCCGTCCGTGCCGACAATTCCGTAATGATATTGTTCCGTGCCGTAAAGAGGTTGGCGATAACGATAGGTGCAGATAAAATCACTTCCACCGGCAAACACACTCCACATCCACAGACGAACTGCGCCCGGAAGAGGTTGGGGATTAATACTGCCCCAGTTCACCTGTCCCGGCTGTAATTCCATCACACCATAAGTTCCCTGTATCGGACGGAAAAAGTCATTTGCCCAGGCTATCCGCAACGGATTACCTACCCGGTAGCCTCGACGACCAATCCCCTCATTATCACCATATACCATATAACGGGTATAACTTTGAAAATCAAGCGAGGGACTACCACCGATGTGACCTTCATCATAATTCGGTATATAATTCGTAGTCACCCATTGGTTCTTTGCATATTTCTTTATCAACAGACATTGTTCGTTCAGGAAATCATTGGTTTGTGATGCAGCAAAACGGCGGTAATCCAAAATTTGATGATGATTCATAAACATCTGTACGCGCTTGGGAAGCGTTATTTCATCAAAAGACGAATAAGCCTCACTCCAGAAAGCAGTGCCCCATGCATTATTTAAAAGTTGAATGTCATTATTGTATTTGGCACGGAGAAAATCACGGAAAGCAAACTCCGCTTTCGGATTATAATCAAACTGTACAGCAGGTTCGTTGTCGAGTTGCCATCCGATAATACGGGAGTCATTGCCATAATGTTGCGCCAGTTTTTCAATCATCTTGTATGATAATTCCCTGTAAAGAGGCGAAGCAAATGAAGCATGCTGGCGGGCACCGTGGTCAAGTATCGTTCCATCCTCATTCTTCAATAGAATTTCGGGATATTTCCGGCTCATCCATACAGGAGGAGTGGCAGTAGAAGTACACATGATAACTTTCAAATCATACTTGGCTGCCAAAGCTACAGCCCTGTCCAGCCATGCAAAATCATAGCGCCCCTCTTCCGGTTCCAGTTGCGCCCAGGCAAACTCGGCAAAATGGGTAAATTCAAATCCCAGTTCATGCATTTTCTTGAAGTCACGTTCCCACTGGCTCTCATCCCAGTGTTCGGGATAATAATAGACACCCGTCAAAGTCAGGTCTTTATCATCAAACCAGGGAGAAGTTTCAATTACAGTCTTTTGAGCTTGCTTCTGTCGAGTTCCGGTTGCCAGTCTCTCTGCTGCCTGTATTCCGGTAGAAACGGTTAATAGACCGGCACAGAAAGTAGCCAGAATTTTACTTTTTACCATATACTTCATAAATTCGATTGATTATTAGCGTTATAAAACGTTATTCATATATTTTCCATTCCCACAAACCGGCATCTCCCCTGCGAATATGAAGACGGAGATAACGTGTCTCTCCTATTTCCCTAGCAATGTGTGGAGAGCATACCTGCACTTTGCCTTGTTCGGCACATGTCTGCCAATGTTTTCCGTCGATAGACTTCTCCAATCGCCAGGTATGTCCTTCAGTAGGACGGGTAAAATAGAACTGGCACTCCCCGACCTTACGGATATCCTTTAAATCGACTGTAATAAACGGACTGCTATCCGTATCAGCCGCCATCCAACGGGTTCCATTCGATTCGTCAGCTACATGGGCAGCCTGATAAGTATGGGTGCGGGTATAGCTCTTCACCGAACCTTTTTCCGGCAACGGTTGATTGGGTTGCGTTTCGATATTGACCACGGAAGTACGGGGAGATTTCTCACTGGAAGCATAAAAATGCGACTGTAATGCCAGATTCGGCCGGGTCTCTTGGGAAGCAGCCAGATAACCTACACCACGCATATCGGGGATTAATGTCTTTATCGTTCCATCGTCATTAAATTCCATCCGGTTAGCATACACTTGACGGGTAGTTCCGCCATCTCCGTATTCCAGATAGAGAAAAATATATTCATCCGTTCCCTCGTCATAAAACACATTGCCATGTCCCGGTCCCCACACTTGATTTTCAGGAGAAGAGAATAAAAAAATGTCGTTCCCCTCCGGCTTTACAAAACCCGTCAAAGGAGACTCGCGGCTCATCATATAAGCATTGACATAATTCTGATGACCACTCAACGTATAAATATAGTAATAGATACCTTTACGCTTAAACATCACCGGACCTTCGGAATACCCCTGGCGGGCTGTTGCCAGAGTTATCGGCTCACCATCCAGATGAAGCCTGTCCGCAGAAAGCCGTCCCGCATTCCGACGACGCCAAAAGATATATCCTGAACCGTCGTCATCAATAAAAGGTTCTCCGTCAATATCATCAACGACAGCCGGGCTATCTGTAACTTCTTCTCCGGGAGGCAAAAGCCCCTGTCCCGCAGTAAAATGGAAAGGACCGTCCGGGCGATCAGCTACAAGCACATAAGTTCCCATCTTGTCATCCGGTTTCACAAACGTAACGTATAAATAAAACTTGCCGTCCTGCTCAATCACTTTTCCAGGCGCCCAATAACGGAAATAGCCCTTTTTCTTTTCACCTTTACCATTCGTGTAGTCATATCCTTTCGACCAGTCGAATCCACTGATATGGGAACCTTCGAAACTCCAGTTCACAAAATCTTTCGATTTCCATACGACAGGAGTTCCGGCACGTCCAAGTCCGTAATCCAGATCGGTAGTGCCATAAAGATAATAGGTATCACCAAATTTGGAGACAGACGGATCCGCCAGATTATCGGGAATAAGCGGATTATAGTTCCGGTCGGCAATCAGTGACTCCACAATGGAGGCATCCACTGCAAACGCCGTTCCATGACGAATCCCCCTCGGAAAAAAGACCTGATCGGACACATCTTCCCATGTTTCACCATAGTCCAAAGAACGAACAGCTCCATAACGATGGTCACGGTATTTATCAAAATAGACATAAAGCGTATCACCTACAAAAAGAGGAGCCGGACCTTCCGCCCAATATTTTCCTGTAATAGGTGCCGATACTTTGGTCGGGAATCCTTTTTCTATCTTCTTTGTACGCGTCACACGCAAATTCTTTTCCGGCGGATTGGAATTTTCATTCTTGACTACCATTATCAAGTCTTCCCGCTTCGGGTCTTTCACAATAGCGGCATCAATCACACTGAAATCTGGATTGAAGAACATCTTCGTCTTCGAGAAAGTACGAAAATCCTTCGTTGTTACATAATAAATACGATGATTCAGTCCCTTCTCACTTTCACTGGTAGCCACTTCTTTGTGACGGCCGGGAATCGTAGTTGCCCAAAAGATATAATAGGTTTGTGAAGGTTCATCATAAAACAGTTCGGGAGCCCAACAGTTATGTGCATCCGGCTCGTGCATCATCACAGGGATTGCTTGTTGCTCACTCCAATGAACCAAATCGCGTGAAGAGGCATATCCGATAATCCGGTCCGTCCAACTGGAAGTCCAGACCATGTGAAAAGTTCCGTCCGGCGACTGGCAAATGCTGGGGTCACGCATTAATTTATCTTTACCAACCGCAGGGGTAAGATAAGAACGTCCGCCATGTAAAGGCAGCCAGTTCAATCCATCATAACTATATGCTAAATGCAGTCCGTCTTTACTGTCATTGATAAAATAAGAAAAGAGGTAAGCTGTCTCACCGGCAAAGACTGTCATCACCGACCAAAGACTTAGAGCTATCCAGATTACTACTTTTTTCATGGTTCCTTATTAAGATTAAAAAGTTTACCTTGCAAAGATAAGGCATCTCCGCCCCTCCTCAAAGATAAAGAGCATGGACAATATTTCAAATCCATGTAGTTTTGTACACGAACGCTTTTAGATGTCCATTTTGATACAATATTCTATGTATCTGTACATCTTTCTATTTACTAAACCCTTAAAAAGCTCTACTTTAGCGGCAGATTTTAAAAAGAATGAAAAACATATCAACTCTATATATCATGAAACGACTTTTAGTAAGTATTGCTATCGTATTTATCTCCATACTGACCGTAGCGGGACAAAATCATTCTTTCAGCTTATCCGGCAAATGGAATTTCCAGATAGACCGGGAAGATACCGGCGTCAAGGAACAATGGTTCAAAAAATCCCTCGACGATTCTATCAACCTGCCCGGCTCCATGCCCGAAAAATGGAAAGGAGATGAAGTGACCGCCCGTACCCAATGGACCGGAAGCCTCTACGACAGTTCTTACTACTTCAACCCATATATGGAAAAATACAGGATAGAGGGACAAGTAAAGCTACCCTTCTTTCTGACTCCCGACAAACATTATGTAGGTGTGGCCTGGTATCAAAAGAAAGTGACAATTCCGGTTGACTGGAAAGGAGAAAGAATCACTCTTTTTCTGGAACGCCCACACATCGAAACCACTGTATGGGTAAATCAGCAGGAGCTTGGTATGCAAAACAGTCTTTGTGTTCCCCATGTCTATGACCTGACTGCTGCAACCACCCCCGGAAAAACGTACCTGATTACCATCCGTATCGATAATAGAATCAAAGAAATCAACGTAGGTCCAGATTCTCACAGCATCACCGACCAGACACAAGGTAACTGGAACGGTATCGTCGGACGAATCGAATTACAAGCTACTCCCAAAATCCATTTAGAAGACATTCAGGTATATCCCGATTTGAATAATCAAAAAGCGCTGGTTCGCATGAATATACGGTCTGCTTCTTCCACCAAGGGAGAGATCACCCTTTCCGCCGAGAGCTTTAACACGGACATTCAGCACAAAGTGGCTCCCGTACATCAAAGTTTCAACATCCGTCCGGGAGATAATCCGGTGGAAATGGAACTTCCGATGGGAAAAGAGTTTCTGACGTGGGATGAATTCAGTCCGGCACTTTATAAACTGACGGCAAAATTGACCAACGGCAAGCAAACTGACACGCGACAAGTACAGTTTGGTATGCGTGATTTCAAGATAGAAGGGAAATGGTTCTATGTAAATGGTCGCAAAACGATGCTTCGCGGTACGGTGGAAAACTGTGATTTCCCATTGACAGGCTATGCGCCGATGGATGTAGCTTCTTGGGAACGGGTGTTCCGCATTTGTCGTAACTATGGCCTGAATCACATGCGCTTCCACTCTTTCTGTCCGCCGGAAGCAGCTTTCATCGCTGCCGATCTGGTCGGTTTCTATCTGCAACCGGAAGGACCGAGCTGGCCGAACCACGGTCCGAGACTGGGTAACGGACAACCGATTGACAAATACCTGATGGACGAAACCATTGCACTGACCAAGGAATATGGGAATTACGCTTCTTACTGCATGCTGGCTTGCGGCAATGAGCCTTCCGGTCGTTGGGTGGCATGGGTCAGCAAGTTCGTAGATTATTGGAAAGCAACCGATCCGCGTCGTGTATACACAGGAGCCTCCGTTGGAAACAGCTGGCAATGGCAACCTCACAATGAGTATCATGTGAAAGCCGGCGCACGCGGACTTAGTTGGGCAGGTGCGCAACCGGAAAGTGAATCGGATTATCGTGCAAGAATCGACACGGTGAAACAACCGTATGTATCACACGAAACAGGTCAATGGTGCGTATTCCCGAATTTCAATGAGATCCGTAAATATACCGGAGTCAACAAAGCGAAGAACTTTGAAATCTTCCGGGATATTCTGAACGATAACCACATGGGAAGCCAGAGTCATGACTTTATGATGGCTTCGGGCAAATTGCAGGCACTCTGCTACAAACATGAGATTGAAAAGACCTTGCGTACTCCGGACTATGCGGGATTCCAGTTGCTGGCTCTCAATGATTATTCCGGCCAGGGAACTGCATTAGTCGGTGTACTGGACGTGTTCTTTGAAGAAAAAGGATATATCAACGCAGAACAGTTCAGACGCTTTTGCAGTCCGACCGTACCTTTGGCACGTATTCCTAAATTTGTATATGCCAATAATGAAACATTCCATGCCGACATTGAAGTATCTCATTTCGGAGCTGCTCCCTTGAAAAGTGCAAAAACAGTATATACCATTAAGGATAAATTCGGAAAAGTATATGCTCATGGAACTGTCGGCACCCATCACATTCCCATCGGAAATCTTTATTCTCTGGGTAGTGTAGATATGACTCTGGAAGCAATCGATACACCGCAGAAACTAAATCTGGAAGTACGTATCGAAGGCAGTGATGCCGTAAACGACTGGGATTTCTGGGTATATCCGGCACAAGTGGAACTGGTACAAGGAACAGTATATACCACCGACACCTTGGATGCCAAGGCATTGGCAGTGTTGCAAGACGGAGGAAATGTGCTGATTACGGCTGCCGGAAAGATACAATACGGCAAAGAGGTCAAACAATACTTCACTCCCGTATTCTGGAATACTTCCTGGTTCAAGATGCGTCCGCCGCACACAACCGGTATTTTCCTGAATGAATATCACCCTCTTTTCCGCGAATTCCCTACCGAATATCATAGTAACCTTCAATGGTGGGAACTGCTGAACAAAGCGCAGGTGATGCAATTCACCGACTTCCCGGCAACATTCCAACCAACGGTTCAAAGTATTGATACCTGGTTTATCAGCCGGAAAATCGGCATGTTGTTCGAAGCAAAGGTCTTGAACGGTAAATTGATGATGACCAGTATGGACATTACTTCCCAACCGGAAAAACGAATCGTTGCCCGCCAGATGCATAAAGCAATCCTGGATTATATGAATTCAGATGCTTTCCGTCCGGCAGAAAAGATAGCTCCGGAGCTGATACAGGCATTATTCACCAAAGTGGCGGGAGATGTGAAATCTTATACCAAAGATTCACCTGACGAACTCAAACCGAAAATTAACTAAATGGGAAATTATCAGGCACACCCTGCATCCCATCAAACCATATACATTAATATTATTTACATGAAAACTACGATCATAGGCTTGCTACTCTTGGCTACGGCAAATATCCATGCACAGGAGAAAGCCCAAACATACCAGTTGGCAGATGCTCCCCGCTACAGTGAGGAGACGGGATATGGATATGATCTCGTCGCTACTCCCGAAAAAGGCAGTAAGGCACCCTTCTTCTTTTCTGTCCGTGTGCCGGACGGTAACTACCAAGTAACCGTTCGCCTAGGAAGCAAGAAACAGGCAGGAGTGACCACTGTAAGAGGCGAGTCACGCCGACTATTCATTGATAACCTTGCGACCCAAAAGGGACAATTCGTAGATGAAACATTTATCATCAACAAACGCAATCCCCGCATTTCCGAAAAAGAATCCGTACGAATCAAACCCCGCGAAAAGGCCAAACTGAACTGGGACGATAAACTGACGCTGGAATTTAACGGCGATGCACCTGTATGCCAGAGTATCAGCATCGAGCCTGCCGATCCGTCGGTGATTACCGTTTTTCTATGCGGTAACAGTACCGTAGTCGACCAGGACAACGAGCCATGGGCCAGCTGGGGACAAATGATACCTCATTTTTTCGGTACGGACGTTTGTATCGCCAATTATGCGGAATCGGGCGAATCAGCCAATACGTTTATTGCCGCAGGACGTTTGAAAAAAGCATTGAGCCAGATAAAGAAAGGAGATTATCTTTTCATGGAATTCGGGCATAACGACCAAAAGCAAAAAGGGCCGGGTAAAGGAGCCTATTACTCTTTTATGACCAGCCTGAAAACATTTATTGATGAAGCCCGTGCGCGGGGAGCATACCCTGTACTGGTCACTCCCACCCAACGCCGGAGTTTCGACGCAACCGGACATATCCGTGACACACACGAAGATTATCCGGAAGCCATGCGCTGGCTGGCAGCTAAAGAAAATGTTCCGTTGATCGATCTCAACGAAATGACCCGTACACTTTATGAAGCTTTGGGAACAGAAACGTCAAAACGTGCTTTCGTACACTATCCGGCAGGCACTTATCCGGGACAGACCAAAGCTTTTGAGGATAACACCCACTTCAATCCATACGGAGCCTATCAAATAGCCCAATGTGTGATTGAAGGAATGAAGAAAGCCGTACCGGAACTGGCTAAACACCTGAAAATAGACCCGTCCTATAATCCGGCACAGCCGGACGATGTGAATGGTTTCCACTGGAACGAATCACCATTCACGGAAATAGAGAAACCGGACGGAAATTAGGAGATAAGTATTAGGTATTAAGAATTAAGAATTAGGCATTAGATAAATATGAAAACCAAAGGTATCTTTCCCCTGCTCCTATTGGCAGGCACACTTTTGACAGCAGCTTGCGCCACCCCAACGGGCAAACAGGCAGGAAACAACAGCTTTGAATGGGGGCAGGTTCCGCAGCAACCGGATTTGTCGTGGGCCGACAGTGTAGGCAGCCGGCAAATGCCCGGAAACAATGTAATTTTATCCGCTAATTCTTTTGGCGCAGTAGCAGACAGCACGGTGCTTAGCACGGAAGCTATCCAAAAAGCAATTGACAGTTGTGCCGTCAGCGGTGGAGGAACGGTAGTTCTCCAGCCGGGATATTATCAGACTGGCGCACTGTTCATAAAAAGCGGTGTCAACCTGCAACTGGACAAAGGGGTGACTTTACTGGCCAGCCCATCCATTCATCATTATCCCGAATTCCGTTCGCGGATTGCAGGAATCGAGATGACATGGCCCGCGGCAGTTATCAACATTGTCAATGAAAAGAACGCTTCCGTCAGCGGAGAAGGAACGCTGGACTGCCGGGGAAAAGTATTTTGGGATAAATATTGGGAAATGCGGAAAGAATACGAAGCAAAAGGATTGCGCTGGATTGTGGATTACGACTGTAAACGGGTACGGGGCATCCTCATAGAACGTAGCTCCGACATTACATTGAAAGGATTTACCCTGATGCGTACCGGTTTTTGGGGATGTCAGATTCTTTACTCCGATTATTGCACGATAGACGGATTGACCATCAACAACAATATAGGTGGACACGGTCCGAGCACGGACGGTATCGACATTGATTCTTCCTGCAATATATTGGTCGAAAACTGCGATGTAGACTGCAACGATGATAATATCTGTATCAAATCGGGACGGGATGCAGACGGACTGCGGGTGAACCTTCCTACGGAAAATGTGGTCATACGCAATTGCATCGCCCGCAAAGGTGCCGGACTTATCACCTGCGGAAGCGAAACTTCCGGCAGCATACGGAATGTATTGGGATATAATCTGGAAGCAATCGGCACCTCCGCCGTGCTGCGGTTGAAAAGCGCCATGAACCGCGGAGGAACAATCGAAAACATTTATATGACCGAAGTAAAAGCGGAAAACGTCCGTCACGTGCTGGCGGCAGACTTGAACTGGAACCCCAGTTACAGTTACAGCACTTTACCCAAAGAGTATGAAGGGAAAGAAATCCCGGAGCACTGGAGAATCATGCTGACTCCGGTAACGCCTCCCGAAAAAGGTTATCCGCGTTTCCGCAATGTCTACGTATCAAAGGTAAAAGCGGAAAATGTGGACGAATTTATCTCCGCTTCGGGATGGAATGACTCGTTACGTCTGGAAAATTTCTATCTTTATGCCATCGAGGCGCAGACCGACAAACCGGGCAAAATCTGCTATACGAAGAATTTCAACTTATCTGAAATTACATTAAAGACAGAAGAAAAGAATGTCATTGAACTAAAAGAGAATGAACAAAGTAATATCAACTTCAACTATGTTAAGACATCTCCTGACCATCGTACTGCTGGTAATCTTGCTCATTGATGCGCAAGCACAAGCACTGACGCCACCTGCCGGCACTTTCCGGTTGGGCATATCAAAAGGAAATGAAAGCCACTGGCTAAAACCTAAAGAAGAGATACAGGGAGTATCCTTCCAATGGAAAGCACTACCCGATAGTCGTGGATTTATTCTGGAAGTAGAAGTCGCCTCTGCTCCGGAAGCCGATGCCCTATTTTGGAGTTTCGGCGATTGCCAACCGGATTCGGACATCAATGTATTCAGCGTGGAGGGACAAGCCTTCACTTGCTACTACGGAGAAAGTATGCAATTACGGACACTGCAGGCTGTCACTCCTACCGATGATATTCGCTTGAGTGACGGACATAAGGATGCAACTCCCCTGATGCTTTACGAATCAGGCAAACGAACCGACCGCCCTGTACTGGCCGGACGTTGCAGTCTCTCCCCGGCTTCTTCGCGAAACGAAGGAAGCAAGCCTTTCCGGCTTTACTTCTGTTTCTACGAACAGAATGAAAAAGCGGATTACAACTACTATATGTTACCGGATATTTTTGCCAAAATCGACAAAAAATGAAAAGGATCTATTTATTATTCAGTCTGTTAATAGGTTGCATCTATCTACATGCAGCCATTTATAATGTAATGGACTTCGGAGCCAAAGCGAATGGGAAAACGATTGATTCGCCTGCCATCAATCGTGCGATTGAAGCGGCCGCACAGGCCGGAGGAGGCACAGTATATCTACCTGCGGGAGAATATGCGTGTTATTCCATCCGGTTAAAAAGTAACATTCATATCTATTTGGAACAGGGCACCCGTATCATTGCCGCCTTTCCCGGAAAAGAGGAAGGATATGATACCGCCGAACCGAATGAACATAATAAGTATCAGGATTTCGGTCACAGCCATTGGAAAAACTCTTTAATTTGGGGAATCGGACTGGAGAATATTACGATCAGTGGTCCCGGCTTAATCTACGGCAAAGGCTTGACCCGTGAAGAGAGTCGCCTACCGGGGGTAGGCAATAAGGCTATCAGCCTGAAAGATTGCAGAAATGTGACCCTGAAAGATTTATCCATGCTGCATTGCGGGCATTTCGCCCTGTTGGCTACCGGAGTGGATCATCTGACGATTCTGAATCTGAAAGTAGACACCAACCGGGACGGCTTCGATATTGATTGCTGCCGGAACGTACGTATCAGCCAATGTACGGTGAACTCCCCCTGGGATGATGCCATTGTATTGAAAGCCTCTTATGGATTAGGACGCTTCCAAGATACGGAAAATGTGACGATCAGTGATTGTTATGTCAGCGGCTTTGACAAAGGCAGTGTAATGGACGGCACTTGGCAGCTGGACGAACCGCAGGCTCCCGATCATGGTTTCCGTACGGGACGCATCAAGCTCGGCACAGAGAGTAGTGGAGGCTTCCGCAATATTGCGATTACGAACTGTATCTTTGAACATTGCCGTGGATTGGCATTGGAAACGGTAGACGGAGGACATCTGGAAGATATTGTAATCAGTAATATTACAATGAGAAATATAGTCAACGCACCTATTTTCCTCCGGTTGGGCGCACGTATGCGCAGTCCTGAAGGCACTCCTGTGGGCACCATGAAACGTATTCTTATCAGCGATATCAATGTATGGAGTGCCGACAGCCGGTATGCTTCTATCATCAGCGGTGTACCGGGAGCCTGTATCGAGGATGTGACTTTGCGTAATATTCACCTCTATTATAAAGGTGGATACAGCGAAGAAGATGGTAAACGAGTTCCGCCCGAACAGGAAAAAGTATATCCCGAACCGTGGATGTTCGGCACGATTCCCGCCAAAGGATTTTATATCCGTCATGCACGGAACATTACCTTCGACGGTGTTCGTTTCCACTTTGAACAGCCGGACGGACGGCCACTCTTTGTTACCGATGATACAGAAAACATAGAATATTATAATACGCCGAAAGAATGATGAATAAAAGACAAATGATAGTCTTCTGCCTGCTTGCCGCAGGCGGAGTGATGCAAGCACAGCAATGGCCGGATGCTCCGGTGGAAGCACGTCCCGGTGCCAGATGGTGGTGGCTGGGAAGTGCCGTAGACGAAAAGAACCTGACATACAATCTGGAAGAATATGCACGCACCGGAATGGGGGCGGTAGAAATTACTCCCATCTATGGTGTGCAGGGCAATGATGCGAACGAGATTCAATTTCTCTCTCCCCGCTGGATGGAAGTTCTCAAACATACACAGGCGGAAGGAAAGCGTACCGGTATCGAGATTGACATGAATACCGGAACCGGATGGCCTTTCGGCGGACCGGAAGTCAGTATTGAAGATGCAGCCACTAAGGCTATCTTCCAGACATATAACCTAGAGGGAGGCAAAGAGATTGAACAAGATATCAACGTGACCGACCCTAAGCAACAGGCTTATTCCGTACTAAGCCGGGTGATGGCTTACGATGAGAAAGGTAAATGTATCAACCTGACCGCCCACGTAAAAAAAGACAAGCTACAATGGAAAGCACCTGCGGGCAAATGGAAAATCGTAGCTCTTTATATCGGTAAGACACGACAGAAAGTGAAACGTGCCGCTCCCGGAGGTGAGGGATATGTAATGAACCATCTCTCAAAGAAAGCTGTAAAGAACTATCTTTCCCGTTTTGACCGTGCTTTCAAAAGCAGCAAGACGAGCTATCCCCATACATTCTTCAACGACTCTTACGAAGTGTATCAGGCAGATTGGACAGACGATTTCCTGGAACAATTCGCCCGTCGCCGGGGATACAAACTGGAAGAACATTTCCCCGAATTTCTGGACGAAAGTCGTCCGGAAGTCAGCAGACGTATTGTATCCGATTACCGGGAAACGATTTCCGATTTGTTATTGGAAAACTTTACCTGCCAGTGGACGGACTGGGCACATAAGAACGGCAGTATCACCCGCAACCAGGCACATGGTTCGCCCGGCAATCTGATTGATATTTATGCTGCCGTGGATATTCCCGAATGTGAGGGTTTCGGACTGTCGCAATTCCATATCGAAGGATTGCGTCAGGATTCTTTAACTAAAAAGAATGATTCGGACCTGTCTATGCTGAAATATGCTTCTTCAGGTGCTCATATTGCAGGAAAGACGTACACTTCTTCCGAAACATTCACGTGGCTGACGGAGCATTTCCGCACTTCTTTATCGCAATGCAAACCGGATATGGATCTGATGTTTGTTTCCGGTGTCAATCACATGTTTTTCCACGGCACTCCGTATTCTCCGAAAGAAGCCGAATGGCCCGGATGGTTGTTCTACGCTTCTATCAATATGAGTCCGACAAACAGTATTTGGCGTGATGCTCCTTCGTTCTTCAACTATATCACCCGTTGCCAGAGTTTTCTGCAAATGGGACGGCCGGATAATGATTTCCTGATTTATCTTCCGGTATATGATATGTGGAATGAGCAGCCGGGACGATTGTTATTATTCACGATACACCACATGGATAAACTGGCTCCTAAGTTTATCGACGCTATCCATCGCATCAACAACAGCGGGTATGACGGGGATTATATTTCCGATAACTTTATTCGCAGTACACGTTTCAAAGACGGACAGTTGGTTACTTCGGGCGGAACAGGCTACAAAGCATTGGTAGTGCCTGCTGCACACCTAATGCCGAGTGATGTATTGGCACATCTTTATGAACTGGCCAAACAGGGAGCTACTATCGTATTCCTCGAAAATTATCCGACAGATGTACCGGGATACGGTCAGTTGGAACAAAAACGCCAAAGTTACCAGCGTACGCTCCGGCAACTTCCGGCTGTTTCTTTCTCGGAAACAACCGTTACTCCAATCGGAAAGGGGAAGATTATCACAGGAACGGATTATGCACGCACATTGGCCAGCTGCAATATCTCTCCCGAAGAAATGAAAACCAAATTCGGACTACAAGCGATCCGGAGAGTGAATGATACGGGACACCACTATTTCATCTCTTCCTTGCAAAACAAAGGAGTGGACGGTTGGATCACATTGGGAACGAATGCAACCGCAGCCGCTCTCTTCAATCCCATGACCGGAGAATGTGGTGAAGCTAAAGTAAGACAGGCAGACGGAAAAACACAAGTCTATTTGCAATTAAAATCCGGTGAATCAATTATTCTGCAAACATATCAGCAACCTTTGCAGGCATCCAAACCGTGGAAGTATGTCAAAGAGCAACCTTTCAGTCTTCGTCTGGATCATGGTTGGAAGTTACACTTCGCCGAAAGCAAACCGGAAATTCAAGGGACATTTGATATAGATCGCCCCTGTTCATGGACCCATATCGATCATCCGGCAGCCCAAACGAACATGGGAACCGGTGTTTATTCCTTAGACATCGAATTACCGGCTTTGCAGGCTGACGACTGGATTCTTGATTTGGGAGATGTACGCGAAAGTGCCCGTGTCCGCATCAACGGACAGGAAGCGGGATGCGCATGGGCAGTGCCTTATCAACTAAAGGTAGGCCAGTTCTTAAAACCCGGAAAAAACCACATCGAGATAGAAGTCACGAATCTCCCTGCGAATCGAATTGCAGAATTAGACAGGCAGGGAGTGCAGTGGCGCAAATTCAAAGAAATCAATATTGTTGATTTGAACTATCGTCCGGCCAATTATGGACATTGGAGTCCATTGCCCTCCGGCTTGAATAGTGAGGTACGGCTGATTCCGGTAAATGTGATGCCATAGTTGAGGCATTGTCATATCATCATACCGCAACAAACTATTTTTTCAATCTTGTACTTAAGACTTTTCAGTGCAAAGATTAAGGGTTTTCAGTGCAGAGATTAAGGGTTTTCAGTGCAGAGATTAGTAGTTTTTTATGCAGTCGGTAAGTCGTCCCGTTACAATGGGACAATAGGCACATTGCAAAGTGACCAATATCACCTTATAAGATGATATTGGTCACTTTGTAATATGATTACCTGTCTTTGGGAAGATGAGAAGCACTAAAGATACAAAATTAAATAGTAAAAAGCAAGAGTGAGACAGGAAATATAGCTTCATCCCCTGAACGGATTGATTCTATTTCCGAACCGGGGAATGGACTTAAAAGACTATTTTAAATCCATTACAGCCTGCTCCAACTGTTTCAATGCTTTTTCCAGCGTAGCACGCGGACAAGCAACGTTCAACCGCATAAATCCCTCACCTTCCTTACCGAATGTTGTTCCATCATTCAGCGCCAGATGAGCATCTTCTACAAAAAGACGATTCAGTTCTTCCTGATTGAGTCCCAATGCGCGGCAATCCAGGAAGATCAAGTAAGAGGCTTGCGGACGGATCATCTTGATAGCAGGAATATGTTCTTTCAAATACATTTCAGTGAAATCCACATTTCCTTTAATATATGCTACCACTTGGTCCAGCCATTCTGTACCATGACTGTAAGCAGCTGCTACACTTAAATAAGCAAAGAGATGTCCTTCGCTAAACTCGCTTGCTTCCATATATGTCTGGAAATGGTGACGAAGTTCGTCGTTCTCAATAATTGCATAAGAACTAGCCAATCCCGGCATGTTGAATGCTTTGCTGGGAGACATAAAGACAAGAGAGTTCATCCGTGCCTTCTCTGAAATCAAAGCAAAGGTAGGATGTTTGTATGGAGGCAGGGTTAAGTCAGCATGAATCTCGTCAGAGATAACCAATGTGCCGCTTTCATAGCAGATATCGGCTATTTGAGACAGTTCTTCTTTGGTCCATACACGTCCACCCGGGTTATGAGGGTTGCTTAGAATAAGCAATTTGCATCCTTGAATATCTTGACGGAAGCGGTCGAAATCAATATAATATTGTTCATCTTTCAGGACTAACGGGCTGAATACCACTTCACGTTCATTCTTTTGAGTGACTAAAAAGAAAGGATGATAAACAGGGGGCATTACCATTATCTTATCTCCTTTTTGCGTAAAACAGTGGATCACAAAAGCCAAGCCGCGAACAATACCGGGAGTGAAAGTCAACATCTCTTCACGAATCGCCCAACCATGGCGCTCCTTCACCCAGTTAATAATAGACTCCGACCATTCTTTGCAAGCAAATGTATATCCGAGTACTTCATGCTCCAGGCGTTTTTTCAAAGCCTCTATGACAAAAGGAGCTGTGCGGAAATCCATATCAGCTACCCACATTGGAATCAGGTCATTGCGTCCCCAACGATTCTCTACTGCATCCCATTTTACGGAATCTGTACCATGACGGTTTATTATTTCATCAAAATTATAGTTCATACTGCATAATGTTGTTATGTTATGTGAGACAAAAGTAGCATTTTTTCCAATACGTGCGGATTCTATCGCACAAAAACACTGGATGTTCTATTTTTTTCTGATATTTGCATTCACTATATAATTAAGACAAAAACATTAAAAGAATAATGAACAAAACAGAGGAAAAGCTATCATTATTTAGCGATATTCAACAACGAAAGAGATATTTGAGTGCATTGGTCATGATATTATTGATGATTGAAGTAGCAGAACTATTTAACGAAAAGGAAATCATTTTTCCCGAAATGGCAGCTTTGACTATAGGCATGTGGATTGTCAATAAACGGGTGTGGCGTGTGAAATACTGGCAAATGCTATTATTGATGACTCTAGGTGCTTGTGCCGGAGTATTAATAGTCCTCTATTCTCCATTCTCTTTAATCATAAATGTCGCTATTGCTTTTTTGGGTGCTGCCATCGGCCTTTTACTTACCCGTGCTTCACTGTTTCCACTAATCTCTGCCTGTGTACTTCCTGTATTATTAAGAACGGAGAGTTGGATTTATCCATTATCCGTGTTTGTGATGACCCTGATTATCATTGTTGTACAACGATGGATGGTACATCGGGGCATTCGAGAACCGATCGTCTATGAACCAGTGGAAAGAAACTGGTCTGCAGATAGCCTACGATGGTCCAGTCTGCTGATGAGCGTAATTGCAGTAGCCTGTTTAGCAGTATATACTTCCAACTTTTATTTTATCATTCCACCATTAATTGTCATGTATGTCGAGTTTGTCAACTCAAAAGCCGGATTTCGAAATCGTCCCGTACTTACCATATTACTATTGGTTAGCGGTTCGCTAGTCGGGAGCCTTTTTCAATGGATCGGTTATTATTTTCTGGGACTGCCCGAAACTGTAGTAGCACTTTTCATTTTCATTATACTATTCACTCTATTTGAATGGCTTGGCAAATTCTTTGCACCGGTAGGAGCAATGGCACTTATACCAATGCTGCTTCCCAAAGAGGCTTTGTTCAGTTTACCTTTTCAAGTGTTCATTGGCGCGACATTGTTCATTGGCATAGGAATGATCTTTTTTCAACAATGCTACAAATGGACGCAAGCACAGTTGATCTATTGCCTGATTCCTCACTACTTACTAAGCCGGTTGAAACAAAATAAGAAAGAGTAGAGACTTTAAAAAAAGCATAAGAGAAATCTCCTAATTGCTATTTACATAGAAAAATAGTACTTTTGTACTCCATTCAAAAAAGAATTTATGACGAAAGCATTATTTTTTGATATAGACGGAACATTGGTCAGTTTTGAAACTCACCGCATCCCGTCGTCTACCATTGAGGCACTGGAAGCCGCCCGTGCAAAAGGACTGAAGATATTTATCGCTACGGGACGTCCGAAAGCCATTATCAACAACCTCTCCGAATTGCAAGACCGGAATCTGATTGATGGATATATCACCATGAACGGGGCTTACTGCTTTGTCGGGGAACAGGTAATCTATAAAAGTGCCATCCCCCAGGACGAAGTAAAAGCGATGGGAGATTTCTGCGAGAAAAAAGGCGTTCCCTGTATCTTTGTAAAGGAACACAACATTTCCGTTTGCCAGCCCAATGACATGGTGAAAAAGATATTCTATGATTTCCTGCACGTGAATGTGATTCCGACTGTATCTTTCGAGGAGGCAACCAGCAAGGAAGTCATCCAAATGACACCCTTTATCACGGAAGAGGAAGAAAAAGAAATCCGTCCGTCTATTCCTACCTGCGAGATAGGCCGGTGGTATCCTGCATTTGCCGATGTGACCGCCAAAGGAGACACCAAGCAAAAGGGCATTGATGAAATAATCCGCTATTTTGATATTAAACTCGAAGATACCATGGCTTTCGGAGACGGAGGAAATGACATCAGCATGCTCCGCCATGCAGCCATCGGAGTAGCCATGGGACAAGCCAAAGAGGATGTGAAAGCCGCTGCCGATTATGTGACAGCTCCCATCGACGAAGATGGCATCAGCAAGGCAATGAAGCATTTTGGTATTATCTGATTATGAGCGTAGACACCAATAACGCAGCGTTTCAGGACGCCCTGAACCTGATTCAATATACGCGTCAATCGGTTTTCCTGACCGGGAAAGCGGGTACAGGGAAATCTACATTCCTGCGTTACGTCTGCGAAAACACCAAAAAGAAACATGTTGTACTCGCCCCGACAGGCATCGCTGCTATCAATGCCGGAGGAAGTACGATGCATAGTTTCTTCAAACTCCCTTTCTATCCGCTGCTGCCGGATGACCCGAACTTGAGTCTCCAGCGTGGTCGTATCCATGAATTTTTCAAATACACCAAGCCGCACCGGAAGCTGTTGGAACAAATAGAACTGGTCATCATCGACGAAATTTCAATGGTAAGGGCGGATATCATTGATGCCATCGACCGAATCCTACGTGTATACTCTCACAATCTGCGCGAACCTTTCGGAGGAAAACAACTGTTATTGGTAGGCGACGTATTCCAACTGGAGCCCGTCGTAAAAAACGACGAACGGGAAATATTGAACCGCTTCTATCCTACACCCTATTTTTTCTCTGCCAGAGTATTCGGCCAGATAGACCTGGTATCCATCGAACTTCAAAAGGTATACCGCCAAACAGACCCCGTTTTTGTCGGCGTCCTCGACCATATCCGGAACAATACAGCCGGAGCGGCTGATCTGCAACTACTGAACACCCGTTATGGAAGTCAGATAGAAGAATCGGAAGCTGATATGTATATCACTCTGGCCACCCGTAGAGACACGGTAGACTCTATCAACGAAAAGAAACTGGCAGAACTTCCCGGAGACCCAATTACTTTTGAAGGAGTCATCGAAGGAGATTTCCCCGAAAGCAGTCTACCCACCTCACAAGAGCTCGTACTGAAACCCGGTGCACAAATCATCTTTATTAAAAATGATTTCGACCGCAGGTGGGTAAACGGTACCATTGGTGTCATTGCCGGAATTGATGAGGAAGAAGAAACCATCTACGTTATCACCGACGATGGAAAAGAATGTGACGTAAAGCGTGAATCATGGCGCAATATCCGTTATCGCTACAACGAAAAGACAAAAGAAATAGAAGAAGAAGTCTTAGGTAGCTTCACACAATATCCCATCCGGTTAGCTTGGGCCATCACTGTGCACAAGAGTCAGGGACTGACTTTCAGCCGTGTAGTCATCGACTTCACAGGTGGTGTATTTGCAGGTGGACAAGCATACGTGGCACTAAGCCGCTGTACCTCACTGGACGGTATTCAGCTCAAAAAGCCTATTAACCGTGCTGACGTCTTCGTCCGCCCCGAAATCGTAAACTTTGCCGGACGTTTCAACGACCGGCAGGCTATCGACAAAGCTCTGAAACAAGCGCAGGCCGACGTGCAATACGCTGCTGCTTCACGCGCTTTCGACAAAGGAGACATGGAAGAATGTCTGGAACAGTTTTTCCGCGCCATTCATTCCCGCTATGATATTGAGAAACCTGTTCCCCGCCGTTTTATCCGACGTAAACTCGGTGTCATAAACACCTTGAAAGAGCAGAATAAGAAACTCAAAGAGCAAATGCGCGAACAGCAGGAACGCCTCCGCCAATATGCTCATGAATATCTATTAATGGGTAACGAATGTATCACCCAGGCACACGACTCACGTGCCGCCCTCGCCAACTACGACAAGGCACTTAGTCTCGACCCTAATTATGTGGATGCCTGGATACGCAAAGGAATCACTCTCTTCAACAACAAAGAGTATTTCGATGCTGAAAACTGCTTCAACACTGCAGTCACCCTCTATCCGGCAAACTTTAAAGCTGTCTATAACCGCGGAAAGCTCCGACTAAAAACAGAAAACACAGAAGGTGCCATTGCCGACCTGGACAAGGCCACCAGCCTGAAACCGGAACATGCCGGTGCACACGAACTCTTCGGAGACGCTCTGTTGAAAGTCGGGAAAGAAGGAGAAGCCGCCTTACAATGGAGAATTGCAGAAGAACTTAGAAAGAAAAAATAGCCTATTCTTCCCGACCTCCGCACCTATTCATCTTTGTCATCTACACACAACATCTCCATCAAACAGTGCCCCCGCACGGCCTCCCGGCCTCGTTTTTCCGACGTCAAGCGCAGGTGGTTTCTCCGGCGTTAAAAAGGGCAGACTGTTTGAGCGTAGCGAGTTTCTGCCCTTTAGCCGGAGGAAACACCGGAGTAGTCGGAAAAACGCAGCCTTGATTCTTTCTTTTTGCTTCCTTTTCTTTCGTATCAAGACGAAAGAAAAAGAACTGATTCTCCCTCTATATCAAAAACTTTTATTAGTTTTGCTCTTTGTAATATCTCAAACTCTTAAAATAGAAGCAAATGAAAAAAGGTTTGAAAATCGCAGCTATCACAGTAGGAGTCATCATCATTCTGATGTTCCTTCTTCCTTTCGCCTTCCAGGGAAAGATAGCCGACATTGTAAAAACAGAAGGCAACAAGATGCTTAATGCACAATTTGACTTTAAGAACCTTAACATTAGCCTGTTCCGTAACTTTCCACAGGCTTCTGTCACTCTCGAGGATTTCTGGTTAAAAGGTACTGGTGAATTTGCCAACGACACCCTTGTACAGGCCGGAGAAGTTACTGCCGCAGTCAACTTATTCTCTCTTTTTGGAGATAGCGGTTACGATATTTCTAAAATATTTATTGAAGATACACGTTTACATGCCATTGTATTGCCGGACGGACGTGCCAACTGGGATATTATGAAACCGGATACAACAGCAACAGCCGAAGCTCCTGTTTCAGAAGAAGAAGCATCTTCTCCTTTCAAAGTGAAGCTACAACGCTTTGTTATCAAAAACATGAACCTGATTTATGACGATCAACAAGGAAAGATGTATGCTGATATCCGCGACTTTAACGCAATCTGCGCCGGAGACTTAGGAAGTGACCGCACTACTCTGAAGTTGGAAGCGGAAACCAAATCACTTACTTACAAGATGAATGGAATCCCTTTCCTGGCCAATGCCAATATCTCCGCAACAATGGATGTGGATGCCGACCTTGCCAATAACAAATACACATTAAAAGACAACACCATCCGCCTCAACGCCATTCAGGCAGGTATCGACGGTTGGGTAGCCTTGAAAGATCCGGCTATCGACATGGACTTGAAACTTAACACGAACGATATCGGGTTTAAGGAAATCTTGTCACTGATTCCAGCCATTTATGCAACGGAATTCTCCAGTCTGAAAACAGACGGAACCGCTACGCTTACTGCAACGGCCAAAGGCATCCTGCAAGGCGACACCGTTCCTGCATTCAACATTGATATGCAAGTCAAGAATGCCATGTTCCGCTATCCGGCTTTACCGGCAGGAGTGGATCAAATCAATATCAGTGCCAACGTCCAGAACCCGGGAGGAAATATCGACCTGACGACGGTCAATATCAATCCTTTCAGTTTCCGTCTTGCCGGAAATCCGTTTAGCCTGACGGCTAATGTAAAAACACCGATCAGCGATCCGGACTTTAAAGCTGAAGCTAAAGGGATTCTCAATTTAGGTATGATAAAACAAGTCTATCCACTTGGAGATATGGAGTTGAACGGTACCATTGACGCCGATATGCAAATGTCAGGACGCCTTTCCTATATCGAAAAAGAGGAATATGAACGTATGCAAGCCTCAGGCACTATCGGACTGACGGGTATGAAACTCAAAATGAAAGATATGCCGGACGTAGAAATCAAGAAGTCTCTCTTCACTTTCACCCCGAAATACCTCCAGTTGAGCGAGACAACCGTCAACATCGGAAAGAATGATATCACAGCCGACAGTCGGTTTGAAAACTATATCGGTTATGCATTGAAGGGTACTACATTGAGAGGAAACCTGAATATTCGTTCCAACTATTTCAATCTGAACGACTTCATGGCCGCTTCTGCGGATGAAGCGACTGCATCAGAAACTGCGTCTACCGACTCCGTAGCTACAGCTGCCACGGGTATTATGGAAGTTCCCCGCAACATCGACTTCCAAATGGACGCTAACCTGAAACAGGTGTTATTCGATAAGATGTCTTTCAATAATATGAACGGCAAGCTTGTGATAAAAGATGGCAAAGTGGATATGAAAAACCTCTCCATGAATACCATGGGTGGCAACGTGGTCATGAACGGCTACTACTCTACTGCCAACGTAAAGAAGCCGGAAATGAAAGCCGGATTCAAACTCTCCAATATCGGTTTCGCACAAGCTTACAAAGAATTGGACATGGTGCAGAAGATGGCTCCTATCTTCGAAAACCTGAAAGGTAATTTCTCCGGAAGTATTAATGTACTGACAGATTTGGATGCAACCATGAGCCCTGTACTGAATACAATGCAAGGTGATGGCAGCCTTTCCACCCGTGATCTTAGTTTAAGCGGAGTGAAAGCAATCGACGAAATAGCCGATGCCGTTAAACAGCCAAGTCTGAAAGACATGAAGGTGAAAGATATGACACTGGATTTCACCATCAAAGACGGACGCGTAGAAACCAAACCGTTCGATATCAAGATGGGAGACTACACATTGAATCTTTCCGGTAGCACAGGCCTCGATCAAACCATCGACTACTCCGGAAAAGTGAAGTTGCCGGCATCCGTAGGCAATATCTCTAAACTAATGACTCTTGACTTGAAGATCGGAGGTTCATTTACCTCTCCGAAAGTCAGCGTCGATACTAAAAGCATGGCCAACCAAGCTGTCGAGGCTGTAGCCGATGAAGCTATCAGCAAACTCGGACAGAAACTGGGACTGGACTCTGCCGCTACCGCCAATAAGGATTCAATCAAACAAAAGGTGACAGAGAAAGCTGCAGAAAAGGCACTGGATTTCTTAAAAAAGAAACTCAAATAAGAGAGAAGGAGAATGAATTATGCTTCTGAAGCTATATGACAAAAATAATAACCCGCAGGATTTACAACGAATCATCGACATCCTGAATGACGGCGGACTGATTATCTACCCCACTGATACGATGTACGCCATCGGTTGTCATGGTTTGAAGGAACGTGCTATAGAACGGATATGCCGGATCAAAGAGATAGACCCCAGAAAGAACAATCTGTCTATCATCTGTTACGACTTGAGTAGCATCAGCGAATATGCGAAAGTAGACAATAATATATTCAAGCTGATGAAGCATAATCTTCCGGGGCCATTCACCTTTATTTTGAACGGAACCAACCGGTTACCCAAAATCTTCCGCAACCGGAAAGAAGTGGGTATCCGTATGCCGGATAATAATATCATCCGCGAAATCGCACGCCTGCTGGATGCTCCCATTATGACGACCACTCTGCCCTACGAAGAGCATGAGGACTTGGAATATATGACAGATCCCGAACTGATAGATGAGAAGTTCGGTGACATCGTCGATCTGGTCATTGACGGAGGTATCGGAGGTATAGAACCTTCCACCGTAGTGAAATGTACCGACGACGAACTGGAAATCATCCGGCAAGGGAAAGGCTGGCTGGAAGAGGTATAAAAACCGAAAAATGAATCGAACTGGTATGCTATATGATAGGAACGTGAATAAATAAGTTTTATTATTAGTAGCATGCCAGTTCGTTTATACACAGCAAAACAACGATTGGTTATCCCCCCAACAAACCAAAATCATCATATTCATCATGAAAAAATTAAATCACATCGGCATCTTTCTTGTATGTCTATTCATTACTATCCAATCATTTGCAAGTGAGCCCATACGGGTAGCGTGCATAGGAAACAGTATTACTTATGGAGCATTCATCCCCAACCGGGAAATGAACTGCTATCCGGCACAACTTCAAGCTTATCTGGGAGATGGGTATGAGGTTAAAAACTTCGGAGCCTCTGGTCGAACTATATTGTCTAAAGGAGATTACCCATATTCCGAAACAGATACCTACAAAGCATCTCTGGAATATCAGCCCGATATTGTATTAATCAAATTAGGTACTAACGATACCAAACCGCAAAACTGGAAATACAAAGACGAATTCAAAGACAATTACCAGACATTAATTGACACATACCGGAATCTGAAATCACATCCACGTATTATTCTCCTGACTCCTATCCGTTGTTTCCTGCCGGAGGGTTCGGAAATCAATGCACAACTGATAGAAAACGAGGTACGCCCCACGGTGGAAGAATTGGCTTGGAAAAATCAACTGGAAATTATCAATCTGTTTAATCTCTTCGGCGACCAGTGGGATTCGGTTATGCTACCGGACAAACTGCACCCCTCTTCTATCGGAGCAGGAGTCATGGCCCAAAAGATATATGAATATCTCGCTGTAAAAACAACAGCTTCTCCAACAAAGCTGCAGACATCACTGGGAATACAAGATGCCAAACGATTCAACTTCCATGGACACCAAGGGTATGAATTTGAGAATGAGGGAGTAAAATGCCTGGTAGTAGAGCCCGCAAAAGAAGCCATAGGAAAACCCTGGATGATTCGTGCACGCTTTTGGGGGCATGAGCCACAGACTGACATAGCATTATTGGAACATGGCTTTCATATTGTTTACTGTGATGTAGCCGACTTATATGGCTCGGATAAAGCTGTTCAACGCTGGAATAGTTTTTACAAGCGAATGGTGAAAGTCGGATTCAACAAGAAAGTGGCACTTGAAGGGATGAGTCGTGGCGGGCTGATTGTCTATAACTGGGCGGCACAAAACCCGGAAAAAGTGGCATGTATTTATGCAGATGCCCCCGTAATGGACTTCAAAAGTTGGCCTATGGGACAAGGTAAATCTGCCGGTTCCACCATGGATACGAAACAACTTCTCAATGCTTACGGTTTTAAAAACGAAGCTGAAGCGTTGAACTGGAAAAAGAATCCGATAGACTGTGCACCGACAATGGCAAAAGCCGGAATCCCCATCCTGCACGTGGTAGGTGATGCTGACCAAGTGGTGCCGGTTGTTGAAAACACAGCCATTTTCGAACAACGTATGGAGGAATTGCATGCACCAATTACTATTATTCATAAGCCTGGAGTGGATCATCACCCGCACTCCCTCAACAATCCCGAGCCTATTGTGCAGTTCATCCTCAAAGCTACGAACAGGGCGGAAAACATGTGTGTGCATCCTGTACCGGGAAATGAATTCCGTTCGGCAGCCGGATGGACCCAAAACTCGGACTGGAACAGCGTAGCAAAAGACATAACCGCCACTCTCAATGGGAAACATTTAAAACTGTTGTTATTGGGGAATTCCATCACACAAGGTTGGGGAGGTAACAGAAAAGAAGTGACTTACAAGCCCGGCAAAGAGGCTATGGACAATGCCATAGGAAAGGATAATTGGGAAAGTGCCGGCATATCCGGCGACCGCACGCAAAACCTGCTTTGGCGTGTCCGTTATGATAACTACAATAGTTGCCACCCTGAAAACATAGTGATTGCCATTGGAATTAATAATCTGATAAGTGGAAAAGACAGTCCTGAAAACACGGCTGAAGGAATTATCGCAGTAGCCAATGAAGTACGGAAGCAATTCCCCGAATCACGTATCATTCTTTTAGGTCTGTTTCCATCCGGTAAGGAACAACAGAGTAAAGTGCGCACACAATGTGATAAGATTCATGACATATTACAACATCACCGATTCGAGAAAGTTGAATATATCAATCCCACCAAATGGTTCACCGAAGCGGACGGAACTATGAAAGACGGACTTTATGGAAATGATTACATTCATTTCACTGGTGAAGGATATAAAGTAGCAGCAACAGAAATAGCCAGAATACTTGCTCGTTAGATAATCCTCCAAAATCTAATCTTCACATAATAGTATCAGAAATAATAAGGGCTGCGTCACATTTTCAGTGCGCAGCCCTTATTTCTATTATTTCATCACAAATTACTTAATCAATGATTCCGGATCCAAATGAGCAGATTCGATATCTTTGAAGTAACGGTAAGTACCCACTTTCAATTCAGCTGTAGCAGCATCATCACAAACGATAATACCCTTTTCATGCATTTGCAATGCACTGATTGTCCACATCTGTGTGATAGCACCTTCTACAGCATGATACAAAGCACGAGCTTTGTTATGACCATTTACAATAATCATCACTTCTTTTGCAGAAAGCACAGTACCCACTCCCACTGTCAAAGAAGTCTTAGGAACTTTGTTGATGTCATTATCAAAGAAACGGGAGTTAGCAATGATGGTATCCATTGTTAACGTTTTCTGACGAGTGCGTGAAGTCAATGAAGATCCCGGTTCGTTGAATGCAATATGTCCGTCAGGACCAATACCACCCATGAACAGGTCGATGCCGCCGTATGACTTGATCTTTTCTTCGTAACGTGCACATTCTGCATCCAGATCCGGAGCGTTACCATTCAGAATATTAGTATTCTCGGGTTTAATGTCGATATGACCGAAAAAGTTATTCCACATGAAAGAATAATAGCTTTCCGGATGTTCTTTCGGCAATCCTACATATTCGTCCATGTTGAATGTTACCACATTCTGGAAGGAAACGATTCCTTTCTTATTCAGGTCGATCAAAGCTTTATACATGCCCAGCGGAGATGATCCGGTGGGACAGCCCAATACAAATGGTTTTTCGGGGGTTGGATTGGCAGCTTTTATTTTAGCGGCAACGTAATGTGCAGCCCACAGAGATACGGACTGGTAGTCCGGCTGAATAATAAGTCTCATAAGTCGATTATTTTATAGGTTAGTTAATAAATTATCTCATTCACTGTTTTAACGATCTTTCTTCAAACGGTCCGCCATGGCACGTGCCAGATTTTCGCACTGGGTATAAGTCAGGTCTTTCATAGCCTGCTTCATCTCCACCGGATCACCGATCAATTCGAATTTACTCTTTTCAGCAAACTCCGCCAGACGTTTCACCGCAGCACCTGCCCATGCAAAAGAACCGAAGTAACCTAAATAGCGTCCCTTCACCTCACGCAGCAGAATCTTTGAAAGTAACGCTTCCACCTCCGGAAATATCTGATTACTATACGTAGGAGAACCGATAATCAATCCCTTATAACGGAAAATATCCGCTATGATATAAGAAGGATGACTCTTTGTTACGTTATGCATAACGATATTCTTAACTCCCTGTGCAGAAAGCTCTTCAGCAATAGCTTCCGCCATCTGCTCCGTATTTCCATACATGCTTCCGTAGGCAATAACAACACCTTCATCCGCATCATAACGACTCAAACGATCATATATGCCGATCACCTTTGCAATATTCTCTGTCCATACAGGTCCGTGAGTAGAACAAATGGCAGAAATGGGAAGTCCACCTAATTTCTGCAGAGCCTTTTGCACGGGGCTTCCGTATTTACCAACGATATTAGAGTAGTAACGAACCATTTCTCCCCAGTACTTATCGACATTGATCCGGGTATCCAGGAATCCGCCATCTACAGTACCAAAACATCCGAATCCGTCACCGGAGAAAAGAACTCCATCCGTTTCATCAAAAGTCATCATCGTTTCCGGCCAATGCACCATTGGAGTCATATAAAAACGCAGTTTGTGACGTCCTAAAGCGAGGAAATCACCGTCCTTTACCAGATATTGTTCACCGGTTACCCCATAGAAACCTTCAATCATACCGAATGTTTGCTTATTACCCACGATAATAATTTCCGGATAATGTTGTTTAATCAATCGGATAGATCCCGAATGATCCGGTTCCATGTGATTTATAATCAAATAATTAATGGGACGTTCTCCAATCACCTGCTTGATTTTACGCAAGTAGATTTCGAAATAACAGATATCTACCGTATCCACTAACGCCACCATTTCATCATCAATCAGATAAGAGTTATATGAAACTCCATAGGGCAATGGCCACATCGCTTCAAATCTATGCTTATTACGGTCATTTACTCCCACATAGTGGACATTTCCTTTAATTCTTGTTTTACTTTCCATCTTTCAATCCATTAAATATTTCTTCCACCATCCCATACACTGCAAAACAGCTATTTATTAAGTGGTAAGTTTATCGTTTGCAAAAATAATCCTTTTTTCCGAATCCCTATACTTCTTACCTTGATAAGCACCTCTTTCTTTCATTCTTTTTTGTAAACGAGCTACAAATTCATAATTTTTCAATCCCCAGTCCGGAGCTATTAATAAATCTTTAGGAGATTGGGAAACAAAACGCTCCACAACCATATCGGGACGGAGATGTTCTACATAATCAATCACCAAATCAATATATTCCTCAACCTCGTTAAACAAATGAAAGCCAGCAGGAGTTACGTCATACTCATGTGCCATTCGCGTACCACGGATCAACTGTAACTGATGGATTTTAAGTGTAGCTAAAGGCAGATCGGAAAGAATTTCCGCTTGTGCCACCATTGTATCATGTGTTTCTCCCGGAAGTCCGAGGATGATATGTCCACCTGTCAGGATACCACAGGCCGCTGTCTGACACACAGCTTCTACTGTATCTGCATAAGTATGCCCCCGATTGATGCGTTTTAAGGTTTCATCACAAGTGCTTTCGATCCCATATTCTACCATGAGAAACGTATGTTTGTTCAAATCTTCCAGATAACGCAACAAGTTTTCCGGCATACAATCGGGACGCGTACCAATCACCAGCCCGACTACCCCATCCACCGCCAATGCTTCCTCATACTTACGCTTCAAGCCTTCCAACTCCGCATATGTATTGGTATAGGCCTGAAAATAGGCCAAATATTTCATTTCCGGATATTTATGGGCAAAAAAGCATTTGCCTTCTTCCAATTGAATAGCAATAGATTTCTCTGTCCGGCAATAATCCGGATTAAAAGTCTGGTTATTGCAATAAGTACATCCACCCCACCCTTTTGTACCATCACGATTGGGGCAAGTGAAACCTGCATTCAATGAAATCTTTTGTACTTTGTAAGGAAAATATTTCCGCAAAAAAGTAGGAAAATCATTATATAATAGCTGTGTAGACATATTCATTCACTTCATTCTTTATTTTACCTACAAACATAAGCAAAATCAACGAGTTACGGAAAGTTGACACAAAATATCTTCAATATATTAAAAATTTCATAAATACCATAAGATAAATTAATAAATATTGCAATTCGAAAAACTATTTAGTTAGCTTTGCTATGATTTTAGGCATTGGCAGGAGGATACTTGTGAAAGTCTTGTGCAATTTATTCCCCAATTATGATTTCATCTCACCATACCCCATGCAACTCTTGTCAATAAAATTATCCTCTTTATAATCTTAATTCAGATTATAAAGAGGATTTTTTTAACTAATATTACTCTCTTATTTTTGTTCAAAACACAACATAGAGATCAATGTTATATAAGATGAAGAGGAAAAAATAAGCAAAAACGAGTATTATTCGTTCAAACCACTTATCGGACTTTCCATTCTGCATTGTTTTGTTTATTTTTGCTATAAACATTAAAGTAACTACTATGAAACAGCTCCATACTTTATTTCTTCTTCTAACAATAGCGATCGATATAGCTGCTCAACCTATCTGCCAAGTTAAACATTTCTCCGTGAGTGACGGTCTCGCTCAAGGTAATGTAATGAGCATTTTACAGGATCAGAAAGGGCTTGTTTGGTTTAGTACCTGGAATGGGCTTAACAAGTTTGACGGATACACTTTTAAGACATATAAAACTTCGCAAGAGAGTAAATATGCATTCGGCAGCAATCGCATGGGAACTATTTCAGAAAGCAAATACGGAGATATATGGTGTCCCACTTACGATGGACAAGCCTGTCTTTTTGATGTGGAAACCGAGAAGTTTATTGATGTTCTCCAACCTATTGAACTTTCCACGAAACAAACTAACAATGTTACACGCATTTATTCGCTGGAGAAAGGGATTGCCTGGATTCTCTGTGAAAGCGGATATGCATTCAGAGTGGACGAACAATTATGCAAAAAAGGAGAAGGCATCACACTTTATTCAGCTTCCAACCACAACCTGAAAGGAAATCAAATATTTAACATTTATCAAGACTCTGAAGAAGATGAATGGATATTGACGGATAAAGGTGTTTCCATCATAGGAAAGAAAACACTGGATACTGACTTTCCTTTCCAGTTCATCACCCAAATAAAGGAAACGATCTATCTGATTGCAGAAAATGATAAGTTAGCCAGATATGACTTCCACACTAAAAAACTGAAATTCGTAGATATTCCTTATCCGCATCATAAGATAAACAATGTCACTACCATAGGAAAAGATATGCTGGCATTGGGAACGGATAATGGAGTGATTTTGTATTCTATCCCGAAGAACAGTTTCCAGCAAATAGACATCCGTACAGCTACCCAAACTTCCAACGATGTAGAATCTGTCTATCAAGACCACTTGGGAGATATCTGGATTTTTTCAAAAGATCCGGGCATTGTCCATCTTAACCTCGCGACCAATGAAAAAGAACATCTGTTCACCCCCAAAGATGAGATTATCAAGCATGGGCGCAAAAGTCGCAAACTTATTTTTGAAGATAATGCGAAAAACCTATGGTTACTCCCCACGGAAGGAAACTTTTGCTACTATGACCGGAAAGAAAGAACTCTCAAACCCCTTCTTACGGATATCAATAATCCCAAGTCTATTTTCAGTCCGTTAGTCAGGTCTTATACATTGGATAATCAGGGAAACTGTTGGTTTGCAACGGCACGCGGTGTAGAGAAACTATGCTTCTTTCCACAGAGTTATCAATTTAACCAGACTGATTACGAGGCTGAAACACGAGCATTCCTGCAAGACAGCAACAAACGTCTATGGACGGCATCCAAGTCAAATTATATCCAGATATTCGCACCGGATGGTAGCTTGGTGGGATACTTATCCAAACAAGGAAATATCATCAAAGAAAAACAGGCTTTCTTTAATGGGGTATATTCCATTCTGGAAGATAAAGATGGGAATATCTGGCTGGGAACAAGGGATATCGGACTTTTCCAACTTAAAAAGACAGGAGCAAATCATTACTCTATTCACCATTTTGAACACCAGACAAATGATCCTTATAGTTTAAGCAGTAATAGCATTTATGCTATCTTTCAGGACAGTCGTAATAATATTTGGATAGGATGTTATGGGGGTGGATTAAATCTGCTGACACAAGCTAAAGATGGAAAAGTTTCATTTATTCATAGTAATAATGAGTTAAGAAACTATCCCATAGCTTACGGTATGAAAGTACGCAATATTGCAGAAGCTCCGGGAGGAGTGATTTTAGTGGGAACGACTAACGGACTGCTGACATTCTCGAACAACTTCGAACGCCTGGAAGAGATTAAATTCTACCGGAATATCCGTAGACCGGGAGATAAAAACAGTCTTAGTGCCAACGATATCATGCATATCTATACAGACAAGAATAAAATCACTTATATCATCAGTTTCACCGGAGGCGTAAATAAAGTGATATCTCCCAATCTGCTGAACGAGAATATCCAATTCAAAAACTACGACAAGAACAACGGGCTGGCTTCCGATCTGGCACTATCAATGATTGAAGATACACAGAACCAACTATGGGTTGTTTCGGAGATTGCGCTCTCCAAATTCGATCCTGCCAAAGAAACTTTTGAGAACTATGAATTAAGTTCCATCTATCAGGAGTTCAATTTCTCCGAAGCTCTTCCTATTATTAATGCCCGCAACCAGATTATCTTAGGAACTGATAAAGGCTTTCTGGAAGTTTCTCCGGAGAAGATGCGGAAGAGTAGCTATGTTCCTCCTATTGTGTTTACAGGACTCAAGATTCAAGGACACCTTACCGATCACTCCATTGACAATCTGGAAGAATTGGAACTGGAGCCGTCTCAAAGGAATGTAACTTTCCAGTTTGCTGCACTTGATTATGTCAATCCAAAAGGGATTTTATATGCCTATCGCCTGCAAGGACTAGAAGAAGAATGGAATGAAGCAGATAATAACCGTTCCGCTAGCTACATCAACTTACCTGCAGGCAAATATCAGTTGCAGATAAAGTCAACAAACAGTGACGGGGTCTGGGTGGACAATGTACGGACTCTATCTATACATGTACTCCCCACCTTTTGGGAAACCTACTGGGCATGGCTGCTCTATTTCATTCTATTCATACTCTTTACGGCAAGCATCGTATATGTATTATTTTACATCTACCGGTTACGTCACAGAGTGGATATGGAACAACAATTAGCAAATATCAAACTGCGATTCTTTACTGACATATCTCATGAATTACGTACTCCGCTAACTTTAATCAGTAGCCCTGTGACAGAGGTATTAGAGAAGGAGCCGCTTTCTCCTTCCGCCCGTGAGCATTTGACTTTGGTACATCAGAACACAGAGCGCATGCTCCGACTGATGAATCAGATTTTGGATTTCCGCAAGATTCAGAATCAGAAAATGAAACTACTGATTGAAGAGACCGATTTGATCCCACTTTTGCAAAAGGTGATGAGTAGCTTCAAACTGATAGCTGAAGAAAAGAACATAAACTATCAGCTGACTTCTACCATCCAATCGGTATATAGCTGGGTGGATAGAGATAAGTTTGAAAAGATATTCTTCAATCTGCTTTCCAATGCATTCAAATATACACCTGCCGACAAGTCGATTACAGTCAATATCACAACGAAAGAGAAGACGGTAGAGATAGAGGTTGCAGACGAAGGAATCGGAATTGCAGTAGAAAAGCAACATTCCTTGTTCCAACGTTTCGAGTCATTGGTAAAACAGAATATTCTGCAACCATCTTCCGGCATCGGACTGTCTCTCGTGAAAGAGATGGTGGAAATGCATCATGGCACTATTACAGTAAATAGTCAACCCGGAGTAGGCAGCCGTTTTACAGTAAGCTTGCCTTTACAACGGGAAATTTTCGAAGAGGATGTACAGGTCGAATTTATCCTGAATGATAGTCAGAGTTCAGCGCCTCATCCCGTCGATAGCATGAAAGCACCGGAAGAGGTGGAAGAAAAAGAAGACCTTGAGACTAATTCGGATGGTTTCTCCATATTGGTGATAGAAGATAATGAAGAGTTAAAGGCCTTTCTGAAAAGTATTTTGTCGGAGAATTATACGGTAATCACAGCTTCCAATGGTGAAGAGGGATTGCAACATGCTGTTGACGACCTGCCCGATCTTATTATCAGCGATGTTATGATGCCGGTGATGGACGGTTTAGAAATGATTAGGCAAATCAAAGAGAACAACAATATTTGCCATATCCCCATCATTGTATTATCAGCCAAAGCCTCTCTGGACGACCGTATCGCCGGATTGGAACAAGGCATTGACGATTATATCACCAAACCTTTCAGTGCTACTTATCTAAAGACCCGTGTAGCCTCCTTGTTACGACAACGCAAAGCATTGCAAGAGCTCTATATGAATAGACTGATGGAAGGAAAGAATACCTCTTCTCCCGATCCTCTGACTCCTTCACAACCACAGATTACCCCATACGACGAGCAATTTATGGAAAAAGTAATGGCATACATGGAAGAACAGATGGACAATGCCGAACTAACGATTGACGAATTTGCAGAACAGTTGCTGCTTAGCCGTACGATCTTCTACCGGAAATTAAAATCAATCGTCGGACTGACACCTGTTGACTTTATACGGGAAATACGTATCAAACGTGCCGTACAACTGATTGACAGCGACGAATATAACTTCTCCCAGGTAGCATATATGACGGGATTCAACGATCCGAAATATTTCAGCAAGTGCTTCAAGAAAGTGATAGGAATTACCCCGTCAGAATACAAAGAGAGAAAAAAATAACTCTTTGATAAGAATATAAAAAGTCCCTTTATACCCGGTTGTCTCATTATTCGATCAATCAAAGTTCGATAGAGCAAACTGATATAAAGGGACTTTTCATATAAGATGAAGAGATTTGCCTGTCAACAACACATCAATATCCAAACTTACATTGACAAACAAACACCTGTTTTTCCGAATCATCATTAAATACTTCTTCTTCAAATCCTCCATATTTATGAATAATACTAAAACCATTCCATTCCAAATATGAATCCAACTCTTGAGGGAAAAACATTCTCATATCCAGATTTTGAATAGAATTGAATTCACCATTGATAAAATAATGCCATTCGATCCGATTAATCTGGGTTTTATTTTCATATCGCATTGTCTGCTTTATCGAGACTTCTCTTCCATCATCAGTTGTATACGTGGCTATTTCCTGCTGCTCTTTCTCACCTTCAACTATATACCGAATATTCGGATTAAAACAATCCAACAGAAACAAGCCTCCGTCTTTGAGGTGATTTTTAACGACATGAAGTACCTTTAATAAATCTTCATTCTCATATAAATGATGGATCGAATTAAATGGAATAAAAATAAGGTCGTACTTCTCCTGTAAATCCAGCGTCCTGATATCCGCCTGAATGAAATTGATTTTTAGTCCAGCCTCGGAAGCTTTCATCTTAGCCTGATGGAGCATTGAAGCAGTGTAATCAACCCCACTTATATCATATCCATCCTTTGCAATAGGAAGAGTAAGTCTGCCAGTTCCACAGCAAAGCTCAAGTATTCGGGCATCCTTGTTTTTAGGTAACCACCGCTTATAAAATTGCAAATCATCCATGCTGGTATTCATTCCATCATAAATATTTGCATCATAAATTAAATCGCCAACTTTATAATCACTATTCATTTGCCTCCTCCAATATCCATTATTTACTATTATTTCTTATACAAACAAGAATATCCCCAACGTACAATGTACCAAAAAGGATATTCTATAAATAACCGGAAGTATTACCGGTCGTTCGCAAATGTAGTAAATATCTATAAGCCAGCTATGATTATCTCTTAAAAACTCAAATTTCAACAAGACATATCCCTGATATAAGTATCAAACCAACATTTCGGTGTCATTCTGTTTACATTGTAAAACTTATACCATATTCAACAAAATGTTTTATCTTTGAACAGGTCTATGAATTTATCGGCTCCAAATAAGTCGTGCATAGGAAATCCTCCTTTTCTACCGGATATTCCCCACAAAAATAATGAAAAGCGCGTACTATTGCAGTCTCAAATCTAAAAACCAAAAAAAATTAGAAAATGAAAAAGCAATGGATCATTGCCTGTCTTATCGGAATTCAAGGAGTAAATGTACAGGCACAACAACCCAACAAGTATCCCTATCAGGACACAAAACTGACTGCGGAACAACGAGCGGACGATTTACTTCAACGCCTCACATTAGAAGAAAAAGTTGCGTTGATGCAAAACAATTCACCAGCTATTCCCCGGCTTGGCATTAAGCCTTATGAATGGTGGAACGAGGCCCTTCATGGCGTTGCCCGCGCCGGACTGGCTACTGTCTTTCCGCAAGCCATAGGTATGGCCGCTTCTTTCAACGACAAACTATTATACAAAGTCTTTGATGCCGTATCCGATGAAGCACGCGCCAAGAACCGCCAATTCAATGAAAGAGGAAAGTATAAACGCTATCAGGGACTGACCATGTGGACTCCCAATGTCAATATCTTCCGCGACCCTCGCTGGGGACGTGGACAGGAAACATACGGCGAAGACCCTTATTTAAGTGGACGTATGGGAATGGCTGCAGTCAGAGGTTTGCAAGGACCGGAAGATGCCGAATATGACAAACTTCATGCCTGCGCCAAACACTTTGCCGTACACTCGGGTCCCGAATGGAACCGTCACAGCTTCAATGCAGAAAACATTGCACCCAGAGATTTATGGGAAACCTACCTGCCTGCTTTCAAGGAACTGGTACAAAAAGCTGGAGTCAAAGAAGTGATGTGCGCTTACAATCGTTTTGAAGGTGATCCCTGCTGCGGCAACAACCGTCTGTTAACCCAAATTCTCCGCAACGACTGGGGATTCAAAGGAATCGTAGTCACCGATTGCGGAGCAATCAGTGACTTCTTCCAACGCACAAAACATGGAACGCATCCTGATGCAGCCCATGCTTCTGCCGACGCAGTTTTAAACGGAACGGACCTCGAATGTGGTAGTAACTTCAAAAGTATCACCGATGCTGTGAAAAAAGGCCTGATTTCGGAAGAGAAAATCAACACATCGGTCAAAAGATTGTTGAAAGCCCGCTTTGAACTGGGAGAAATGAATCCAACTCATCCCTGGAGTAATATTCCATTTTCCGTTATCGACTGTCCCAAACACAAAGAACTGGCACTGAAAATGGCACATGAAAGTCTGGTATTACTTCAAAACAATAACAACCTCCTTCCATTAAACCGTCAGATGAAAGTCGCAGTCATCGGCCCCAACGCCAACGACTCGGTAATGCAATGGGGTAACTACAACGGCTTTCCTTCACATACCGTTACCTTACTGGAAGGGATACGCGCCAAACTACCTGACGCACAAATCATCTACGAACCTGTATGCGGATATACAAACGACACCACCCTGCACAGCCTATTCAATCAGTGCAGCATCGACGGAGAAGCCGGATTCAACGCCACCTACTGGAATAACCGCGAATATAAAGGCAAAATTGCCGCAACCGACCGTCTGACCACTCCTTTCCATTTCAGTGCAGAAGGTGCTATCGTATTTGCTCCCGGCGTAGGATTGAAAAACTTCACCGCCATCTATCGTTCCACTTTCCGCCCAACAGATTCCGGTGCCGCCACTTTTCGCGTAATGACTAACGGAGGAATTACTTTATTCCTCAACGGTAAGCAAATAGCAGAAGCCACCAACATCAAGAATCATACCAATCTGTATTCTTTCAACTACGAAGCAGGAAAGAGTTACGACATCGAGTTGCGTTTTATTCAGGTTAAAGATAACCCTGCACTGAACTTCGACTTGGCAAAACAAACTCCAATGGATGCCCGTGAAATCCTGAACAAGTTGCAAAGCGCAGATGTAGTTATCTTTGCCGGAGGCATCTCCCCCCTATTGGAAGGAGAATCCATGCGGGTATCCGACCCCGGATTCAAAGGCGGCGACCGTACAGAAATCGAATTGCCCGCCATCCAGCGCGAAGTTCTTGCTCTTCTAAAGAAGAATGGAAAGAAAACAGTATTCGTCAACTTCTCCGGTTCGGCAATGGCCATCGTGCCTGAAACGCAGAATTGCGATGCTATCCTGCAAGCATGGTATCCCGGACAGGCAGGTGGAACAGCCGTTGCTGATGTTCTTTTCGGAGATTACAATCCTGCCGGACGTCTGCCTATCACTTTCTATAAAAGCATGCAACAATTACCGGATTATGAAGATTACTCGATGAAAGGACGTACCTACCGTTTCATGACAGAAACACCCCTTTATCCATTCGGCTACGGTTTAAGTTATACCCGTTTTTCTTATGGAAAAGCTACCCTGAACCAATCGAAGCTGACCAAAGGCGAAAAAGCAATCCTTACTATCCCGGTAAGTAATGTCGGACAGAGAGACGGTGAAGAAGTGGTTCAAGTGTACATCTGCCGTCCTGACGACAAAGAAGGTCCGCAAAAAACTCTTCGTGGTTTCCAACGGGTTAACATTGCTAAGGGTAAAACACAGAACGTCCAGATAGAGCTTCCGTACGATTCTTTCGAATGGTTTGATGCAGCGACCAATACTATACGTCCTTTAAACGGAACATATAAGATACTTTACGGAAACAGTTCAAATGAAAAAGACTTGCAAACGTGCAGTATTCAGATTCAATAGGTAATGCCATTACATACAATTTGAGGCTAGGTTGATGAACCTATGCTACATTGAGAATTTATAAAAAATGGCTTTTATTGTCAGGCCAAGAGTTATGGCTTCATAAAGTGATTGTTTTCAAGCTATTACCCACTGACAATAGAAGCTGACAATAGGCTGACAATAAAGATTTCCGTCTTTTATTGTCAGCCTATTATTGTTTAAACTGCACTATGCAGCTATTATCCCTTACTTACCAAGCCTGCATTATTCCGCTAAGACACCGTCATTGTTCAACTAAGGTGCCGTTATCGTTCTGCTAAAGTATCGATATTGTTAGTTCTTCACGGCCGTGACGAGATCTCTCCACGGCTGTGGTAGTATCTCACCACGGCCGTGAGAAGAAGCTACCACGACCGTGGGAAGGTAAAGATAGCGGCACCTTCGCCCAACTATACCGGCACACTAACCAAACTATACAGGCATACCTAGTCAACTGTACAGGCATGTGAATGCAACTACATCAGAACCTTGAAACAACAATTCCAAGATGTCAGCATAACTATACAATAAAAAACAGGCTGACAATAGAACTCTTAATTCTTATTGTCAGCCTATTGTCAGCTTCTATTGTCAGCATGTATTATACTGTAATTCACTTCTTTAACTGCCATCCTGACAGATTGACAATAGAAACAGTATAAAAACAGATAGTATAGTTAGTTCTTGGTCAGTAACCGTTTCTCTGAAATCGTTCCCAGATCTTTTCCGTTAATGGTGATATCCGTCGTATTTTCGATCTGTATCATAGATTGGTCAGGAGTGTCAATTTCAACATTCTCGATGTTGAGCTTTGCCACTTTATTCACTACAATCCCCTCTTTAGCACCAGTAACCACCATATTCTTGATGGAAATATTCTCAATCGGCATTTCGGGAAGTCCGTTCAGATACGCCGCCCGTCCTGCTCCCCTGCAAAACACATCCGAGATATAGATGTTCCTGAAAGCAGGAGTCTCTTCACTCACACTCGGAATCGGTTCACCGGGAGCACTTTTGACCGCATAATATAAATCGGCAATCAAAGCATCATTAGGAATATCAATCATATTTATATTATTGATATAAATATTCTCCACGACGCCACCACGTCCACGGGCACTTTTAAACCGCAACCCGACATCCGTGCCGATAAAAGAACATTCGGACACATACACATTCTTCACTCCTCCGGACATCTCACTACCAATTACGAATCCGCCATGACCATGCAAAACGGTATTGTTTCTCACAATCACATTCTCACAAGGTTCACCTCTGCGACGGCCATCTTCGTCTTTACCAGACTTCAGGCAGATTGCATCATCTCCCGCATCAAAGAAACAGTTGGCAATCAACACATTCTTGCATGATTCCACATCGAGCGCGTCTCCGTTCTGCGAATACCAGGGATTGAACACCTTTACATCATTCAATATCAAAGATTCGCACGAAAGCGGATGAAGACACCAGCTCGGAGAGTTTTTGAAGGTCACGCCTTCCAGAAGCACCTTTTTACTCTTCACAATACTTAGCAGTACAGGGCGCAGCCAACTTTTCATTTCCTCCCATTCTTCACTCGTAATTTCAGCCTGTTGATCCCCCTGGCCAGACATGAGAACAGATGCTTTCAATGCCCCTTCATTGGGATACCACACCTTGCCGTTCTCATCCACATTACCACCGGAGTTCACCAGATTCTTCCACTGTCTGTCCGTCATTTTATCCTTCTTCACAGGACGCCATCTGTCTCCCGCTCCATCAAAAACGCCATAACCAGTGATAGCAATATTCTCGGCATTCACAGCCGAAATGGGTGACTGACAACGACGTGTATTCAATCCTTCAAACAGAGTTTCAATAATCGGATACAAAGATGTATCACTGCTAAATACAACAAGTGCATTCTTCTCTGTATGCAAATTAACGTTACTTAGTAGTGTAACAGGACCAGTCAACCATAATCCTTCCGGAATAACAACTTTCCCTCCCCCTTTATCATGCACTGCCTTAATAGCGTTATTTATAGCTTCAGTATTCAAAGTCACTCCATCACTTTGGGCACCAAAATCACAAATATTAACTTGGTAATCGGGGAAAGACGGAAGTTCTATCTCAGGCATTGAGAACGGAAGATCTCTATATACATTTCCCAATTCTACTATCTTATTCTCTGGGGTTGAACAGCCTTGTCCCAATATAGTCAACGAAAAGACTATTAATATTGCAGTTAAATCCTTTCTAAAAATTAGTTTCATTCTTATTTTATTTTTTTATTTTTCACAAAAGTGAAGATAGCTCCACCTCTACAGGAACATACTCTTATTTGAACCACATTCCACCAGTATTATCATATCCATTCAACAAAATATTTCTACTACCAAAATACAAATCATACTCTGTCTTATTAAGGTTATAAATGGAATTTACACCTTTATCTTCCGGAATAAGATCGAACACACTACTGCCGGATTCATTCGTACAATTATACATCTTACAACCTTCTTGTACCGTGGGATTCACCGGCTCTACCTTTACTCCATTTTCTATATAATTATTTATAAAGACATCAGAGAAGGTGGTATTCAGGAAAGTAATATTATCCGGAGCATAAGACGAAATCAAAAGTGTCTTTCCTACTATCCCTTCACCAACAGTAAAACGGCAATTGGAAAATACATATCCGATTTTCCCTTTTGGAACACGTGCCTGTAATGCACGACCATTATTAATTGCTCTAATTTCACATTTCTCGAATAATGATATGTCACCACACCCCCATATGAAATCTGTAGCACCTGTTATCAGACAATTATAAAACCAATTATATCCTCCTCCCGAAAGTACAGTATCTTGATAGCCATAGAAATTACAATCAATAAAAGCTGTTGCCCCTCCATTATTCCTAATGACAATTGCTTCGGCTTGCCCATTATTTCCAGCTGTATTTTCTATTGTCATATTCTCAAAGCGTATCTTATCAGAATTTCCACCAATAGTAATTACCGAACGATTACCAGAATTAACAGGAGTGCCCAACGGGGCAAACTGATCGATATTCATTCCCTCTCCAATTCCACCATTCCACATGTTCCGATTATCATATTGAAGACTCACTTTATTACGATCCTCTCCTTTTACGGTTATATTGTCCTGATCACGCAGATAAATAATCTCTTTATAAATCCCGTTTTCAAGTTTTATAGTTTTGGGCACATTACGTTCCACATTCATTGCAAAATAATCAATAGCTCCTTGCAATGTATAGAAATCAGCATTAGCATTCGTATGGCTCACAGTTACTGTATAAGCATCAGTCGCAGAAAATTCCGGTTTCTTTTTAGTTGCAAAAAGCCATTTACGAGCATAAATACCATTAAATTGTTCTTGCTTTATAGCAGCTTTATCAACCGTCACATAATAGAGAGTATTATATTGAAGTCGTTGTGAATGCGGTTTTATAATTACCATGTTATCTTCTACCCTAACCGGCTCATAATTCACGACTCTCCTGCTTACAGTCGAAGCTTTTGGAGTCACTCCAACAATATCCATCCATGTATTCAGTTTTGTTACTCCATCTATGATAGGTACTTTTCGTTCTGACATATCAATCATATCAACCAACGTATTATCATCAGCCCTATAGATACGAATATATCCTTTAGTCCCCAATAATGGAGCTGTTCCAGCAAAGGTTATTTTTAATTCGGTATCAGCAAATGCCCCGGAGTTTTCCGGAAAAAGATCATAATTAACAGCAGAAGCCATACCTGAAGCTGGGTCTCCATCAGTCCAAGGAGAGGATGAGTTTCCACTATTAATCTTCTCCACCTTAGCCGGTCCCGAAATCTTTCCTTCATCCACTGGAATAGTAAAAGTATACTTATATCCTTTTTGTAACTCCGGCAAATTAATATCCGTATCAGTAAATACCCACTCACATGGATTACCATCTATCGCAAAGGATACAATATATGTATTCATAATTGTAGAAGGAAGGATCATCGCTTCATAACTCCTAGTAGCCGTATTATGATAAGTTGTAATATTAGTTAACGAATTATCTTTCGGAATCAATCTGCTTGTTTGCAAATCAAAGGTTCCCATCGTCTGCATCCCCTTTACAACAACAGCTTGAGTTGATTCCAAAAAGTTATTGTCCTGATCAACAAACTTGAAAATAACTTTAGCCAATTGATGAGAAAATGCAAGTGCCACCCGGGCACTCCCCTCACTATTATAAGTTAATTCTCTTTCAGAACTACCAACCATCAAATCATATGCCGCACTTCCTCGTTCCTGATTTACCAATTGTATAGGATACAAATAATTATATACATAATCATTATACGGATAGTAGGCCATAAAACCAACATCTCTATTATCCTCAGGAAATGAAAGCGGCATAGAGGAAGTAAAAGTGGTTGTATATCCTTCGCTATCACAGATGTAAGGTACATTAATTGAATTATTCAAAGGTTCAAACGTATCAGCGTCATACATAAACGCGCCTATTTTATCTTTTCCACTCCATTGAGTACCATCCTGGGATACACGAGTCGAAAAATCAGCAATATTTATACTAAAGATAATGTTTCTATCCGATACACATTCGTTTATTCCTCCCTCCTTATCATCATCGGAGCAAGAAGGCAAAAGGAGAATACTCAAGATAGAATATAATAAAGGAACTAATCTCATATAAAACTATATTTTAATATCATCATACAAATATGGAATATCATGGTTGTACAGTTCTCCAACGAGGATCACCCGCCACAACTGTTGTTGTAAAATCTCCATCGTCTGCATCCTTAAATAAAGTATTTCTTTCCATTTCTGTATCTACCCAAGCATCTTCATTTGTAACCTTCTGATTATGAACTAATATTGCAGCATCTTCAGCAGCTGCAGCATAATTGCCCGAAAACTCGATAATATACATTTTATAAGCAAGATTCTTATACTGATTTCTGCAATCCGAGATATTATTCTTATATATTAACTTACCATAGGTAGATGGACATTCCAAAGGAGTAGCATTCAAATCAACTAAAGTACAATTCTCTACATGGATAATAGGTTCTGGAACTCCATATGTATTTATATAAATTGCCCGCTGAGTCATTTTAGATATAGTAGAATTCGTTATTTTAATTTCTTTTGTACGATAAAAATTAAATAAGGCATCCATATCACTGATCTGACAATTATCAACGATAAAAGAAGCTAAACTATTATTAGCTCCACCATCTGCATCCCAAGCACAAACAGACTTCATACCATAAAGCTTACAATTCTTAAATTCCACAATAGCGTCATTTGGTAATTCTGAATCTGCTTTATTGGATATCAGACTCTTTCCTGAAGTTCCTTCTATCTCCAAATTATTGAATGCCAACCTTTGCAATCCTTCATTCAATGTCATTCCTTGAATATTTAACTTCACCCGTTTTTCATTCCCGTTTATAAGTAGTAGCTCTGTTACAGTTTCAGGAACCATAATATTCTCTATTATCGGATAAGTCAATTGTGAATTAAAAACTAATGCAATTTTGCCGTTAGTTCCTTGCAGTGCAATATTAAGATCAGTATTCTCTGTTACAGCCACTTGAGCATAATCAACAGGAATTTCTAAATTATCAGGTACTTCAACAGCCGAACCGTTTTCTCCACCTTCTTCATTACCCCATGGTGTATTATTTCCCTGAATCTCTGTCAAATTGCCCTCTACCGATTCACCTAAACCAATATTAAACACGTATTGATAGCCTGCCTTAAGCTCTTTAATATTGCTAGAAGGTGACATCGTATATTGATACTTGCTATCATCTACATAGAAAGTTAATGTCATATTCTGTGGTGTTTTTGTCGGAAGTAATATTCCTACAAAAGTCTTTTCAGCTGATTTATACAATTTGACAGTCTTCAGCACGTCGCCACAGGCCAATGTACCATCAATCAAGTTAAACTTTGCTGAAGTATTTAACCCACTAACAACCACATTCTTGAGTTCAGAAAGCCCTGCAGCGAATGTAACATTCACCTTTATCATAGCCAATTGATGAGAAAAAGTCAATGATAACCCTGAACTTTTAACATCTTCTGGCGTCACTCCTGTTTTTTTGGCCCACATCAAGTCATAAGATGAATACCCTTGATCCTGATCTCCCAAATTAACAGAATAGATATATTCATCTTGCAACACGGAAGCATTGAAAGGATAATAAGCATAAAAATTCACATTTTCACTAGCTATAGGAATTCCAACAGATGATTTAAAACTTACACTTTCTGCATTTTGATCTGTAATATATTGTATGTTTGCAGCATCGTTCAGAATCTGCGAATTGTCATTATTCAACATAAAAACACCAATAGCATCTCCCTTCTGCCATTTATTTGCCAAGCCGTCAAAGCGTGTTGCAAATTGATTTCCTTCTGACTGAACAGATAATATATCGGTCGAAATATTCACGGGGATGTTATCATTAATATCATTACAAGCAACAGCTACTATACCTAAAGTAGCCAGACCAAATAGATATTTCAAATTCATAATATTAAATTTTAAGTTTCTTGTAGAGACAAGACACACTTCCACACAGCTAGTGCAAGTAGTAAGGCGAAGCATTACCGTCTCTACAAGAAAATGGTTTATATAAATTACATCAAGGAATCCAGCGAGTATCACCTGCACGATTCGTCACAATCGGAGATGTCGCATCCTTTATGGTAAGATCTCCATCCTCTGGAGCTGCAAACAAATCTGTTGCAGTAATATCTAGTTCTGTTGCTTTCAAATCTTTACCTCCCAACACATACTCCTTAGTTGTATAGTTATTAGAAAACGATGTTGTAGTGTTGGCACCAGCAACATAAATATTACCACACGGAGAAGCAAGTACCATTCCTTCTATTATTAGTTCCGAACCAACAGCAGATTCAATATTAATCATTCGGCTGTTGCGACAGAAATAATAGACAGTTACATTCTTGTATTCCAAATGAATAGGTTTATTCATACTCGGAGCATAGAACAAATTACCCCATCCTGCATATTGTCCAGTTCCATCATCATCCCTACTGAATGTGCAATTACGGAATACAGCTCTATCCATACGATCATAGCCTTCACCTGATCCTAAAGCGAATGTACCATATACACCTCCTTGCCAGCCACATTGGTCAAATCGACAGCCTTCCATCTCTAAATTCATCACATATTTGGCATTAGCATCTTTATGACGCCAGAACCCACGGCCAAATTTAATAAAATCACAATTTACAAAGCTGACATTTTCTATAGTAAATGATTGCGAAGCATTTATAAAATACTGATTGATAATTTCTTGTCTAAACTCTATATTTTCAAAATTCCAATTAGAGATATAAGCTCCTGAAGCTATATCCCACCAAGTAGACATTATCACCACAGGCTTTGCTCCTTCTGTACTACCTACCAAACGGAATCCTTTTTTGATCGAGAATGGAGTCAAAGTATATTGAGCACCTGCAGGCAAGAAATATTCTGTACCTTCAGGAATTTCTGGATTAGCATCGTTCGCCTTTAAAATTTCAGTTAAATCATCATCCCAACCTACCTGAATTGAACCAGCCGATGGGCCGGCAGTACGGAATGTTACCTGATTATAAGGCTTATCGTACTTATGAGGTTTGCTAGTATCATAAATATTAACAGCATACAGTGTATTTTTATCCAATCCGACTATCTCCGCATAGCCTTGTGTCTTTTCATTCTCTGTTAAATAACGATATGCACTTGATAAAGTTTTATCCATCATTGGCATTACACTAATACTATCTACCGGATTTTGAGCATCAACTTTCCAACGAATAATAGCCGAGTTCTCCGTAATTTCTGTTTTCGAAACATCTTCTAATAGTTTGGCATATTCTGGCCGGGGTTCCGTAGTAGCACTCGTGGTACTCCATTGCGAATTATTAGCAGAATTATTTGCATTACATCTTACCCGAATATTGAAAGTTGTCCCATAAGGTATATCTTCAATAAACACATATGGGTTGGTAGTCTCTATTGACATAAACAAACTGGAAAAATAATTATCCTGATGTAACTCCACTGTATACGAAACTACATCATTCACTTCATACCATACTAAAGTGACAGAATTACCTTCTACCTTTGGTTCCTCCAATACAAATCTAGGTTTGAACAAATCGTCTATCTTATTATATTTATCTTCTTCGCAGCCAGTGAAAACAATTCCACACAACAAAGCTGATAATATAACCATTGTTAATCTATATAATAACTTCATCATAACATTCATTTTTACAAATTAATATCCATAATAGTTCCGAATCAGCCCCCGATGGTCAGTGATTACTTTTGAAGGATAGGGACATAAATAACGTAACGGGTCCGTTGGTCTCACCGTTTTATCATTACCTACATTTATAAATCCTCTAAAACTCCATGAAATACCATCCATCGTTTTCCATTGTTGTGTCTCCTGATCCAGCACTCTCCAATCACAAGCATAATTCAATGTTGTATATCCTTCCGGTTTACCGGTGCCAGCGCCATATTCGTCAATCCCAATAATGTCCAAAATAGTTCTATCCGGATGCTCTGGATCAGGTATTGCTTTATAAAAGATACGTTCAGGAACCTTTTCTATGCCAGGCACATAGGTTCCAGTAGCAACTAGCCCCCAATTAATCATTTCATAATAAAGATTGTAAATCACTTCATTATATTTATTCCAACGAGCTAAATCATACTTGCGGATACTTTCACCACCAAATTCCCATTTTCGCTCATTCATAATTGCTCTAAAAAACTCCTCTTCACTATTCAAACTTTCTACATACGATTCCACCTTGTTAGCCCATAAAGAAGGCTCAAAAGCACGCCGCCTTACTCTTTTCAACGCCTCTTTAGCATCATCACGCGGTCCGAAACGTTCATTCACCGCTTCGGCATACATCAATAATACATCGGCAAATCTCATACGAACACTATTAATACCAGTATTGGATCCACTGGAAGCCCCTAATGGAGATTCCATTTTCAGTTTCGACCATTTGCCTACTCCATTTGCAGAAAATCCCATGTCAATTACCTGATTCAGATCCTTATCGTATTTATAAGGTACGCATGTTATGTCTCTACGCAAATCATCTTTATCAAATGAGTATAGGTAAGTGGCATTAAATTGACAATAGTTTTTAGCACTTCCATAAGCATGTTTACCACCATCAATTGTCACACCGATATTATAACCATAACGGCTTGTTGTACCTTTTAACATAGGAATAGCAAAAAGAATATCATCATTATTAGCCGTATTCCAATTACATTCATTATACCATAATTTTTCGAAACTTAACCCCAAATCATGTTTATTTTCTTTTATAACTTTGCCTAGATAAGTAATAGCTATATCATAATAATGCTCAAAATTATCACCACGTTCCATATACCCAATATTTGTCTGGCTATCTTTATCAGGACGTAATGTCCAACCACCACGATACAATGCCAACTGTCCAATGAGCGCTTGACAATATTCTCTTGAAGCACGCTCTACACCATAATCCAAATCGGCTGCATACTTCATCATCGGCTCTACTGCGATCAAATCATCAATCAAATATTCCAAGATTTCATTACGATCAACCACCCCCAAAGCAAAGAAATCATCTGTTGATACTGAAGGCTCTGTTACAAATACCACATCTCCCCAAGTACGAACTAAATCCAGATACAGCATCGCACGAAGTGCTTTAACTTCGCCATACATCTGCTGCACTTCAGTCGGTCCTTCTTTAGCTATCTCCTCAGAATATAAATCAGACGATTCTAATTCTTGCAAAAAATCATTTGTATAATTAATAACAGAATACATATTATTCCATGTATCATTCAATATAGACCAATAGGGCCTCGCATCAAAACAAGCAATATCATTTCCTCCTGAAGCCACTGTATTATTAGATAAAGATTTAAACTCTACATCTGTATTTGTATCCAAACCATTAGCCAAATTATTTCCATACAATCCATCACCAGTCATTGCAGAGTAAATCTGAGTCATAAAAGATTTAATCTCATTTTCTGAAGAAAAGACATATTCAGGAGTGAAGCCCGAAGGGGGATTTACATCCAAAAAATCATCGCAGGACGCAAAAGAAAGCATTGCGCAAGACAAAATTAAATACAATATTTTTTTACTCATAATGTTATCATTTTAGTCATTTTATCAAAAGGTCAATTGAGCACCAAAGGTATAAGTACGGCTTCTCGGATATCTGTCATTGTCTATATTCGGAGTTAAGCCAGTAGCGATATTTACTTCTGGATCATAACCGCTATATCCGGTTATTGTAAATAGGTTATACCCAGACACATAGAAACGTACTTTGTTTAAACCTACTTTTTTCGTCCAAACACGTGGCAATGTATATCCGATAGTGGCTGTATTCAAACGTAGGAACGAACCATCTTCTACAGCATATGACATACTAACAGGACGCCCCATACAAGTTGGATTCCATATTGTCGCATTTTTATTAAAATGGGCAAGAGCTTCCGGATCATACCTTAGATCATTTCCCATATCATCATAATTACGCCAGCGTTTTGTAGAAGCAACCTCCATCCCAAAATTATTATAATTATTACGATAAAATGTAGTTAAATTAATTTTATTGGCATTGAAAACATCAAAGCCATACATAAAGTTAAAGAACAATCCTAAATCAAATCCCTTATAAGTAGCATTCAAGCCAAAACCACCAGAAAACTTAGGAGTAGTCTTACCAATAACAGTACGGTCATCGCTTGTCAATAAATATGGGTTAGAGCTATCTTCATCTACAGGAGTAAGTTTCTTAAATTTGGCAGAACCGGGTGATGGTATACCAGACAATGGGCTGGAGTCAACAACTCCTTTTTTCAGATGCCAGGTTCTAGAAGCAGAATCAAAATATTCAAAATCATCTACTGTATAAAAACCGTCATTTATAAACCCATAAATCAACCCACTCGTACCACCAACATAAGCCCGATAATCATCTGTATTTAATAATTCGTTACCAGCCCATCCGGAAGATAATATCCACTCTTTTTCACCACTTGCTAATTTATCTATTTTATTTTTATTATGTCCTATATTGAATGTAGCATTCAATGTAAAGTCTGGACGATCAATTATATAACCAGTTAATGATAATTCAATACCGCGATTAGACGTCTGTCCTACATTCTTCATTATTTTCGTATATCCTGTATATCCCGGAATATCCGAAGGTACTAACAAGTCCTTAACTGTATTCCAATATAGATCCACCGACCCGCTCAGGCGTTCTTTAAAGAAACCAAAATCAAAACCAAGATTACGAGTAATAGTTGTTTCCCATTTTACATCCGGATTATATAGATAATCTGTATTATAGAACTTATAATAATAGCGACTTGTTTCCTCCCAACCAGCAGGACGAGTACTACTAATTCCATAAAGTTTATGATAAAGATCTGAACCGATGCGATCATTACCCGAAGTACCAAAACTCAGTCTCAATTTCAAGTTAGAAACAACCGGATTATCTTTCAGGAAATCTTCATTAGACATACGCCATGCTATGGCAGCAGCAGGGAAAAATCCCCAGCGATTCCCAGAGGCAAACTTAGACGATCCATCAGCACGTAGTGTTAATGTCGCTAAATATCTATCTTTATATCCATAATTAATACGCCCAAAGAAAGAGGATATTCGTGAAGGTGAACCAGCCGAAGATGAATTCTGATAAGCTGTACCCAATGACAAATTGTCAAAAGCTTTTTCTGCTGTTGTATTTTCCGGGAAATAACGAGTAGTATAAGATTTACTGCTTGATTTAGAACTCTTTATTTCTTGTCCTATCATCAATCGAAAATCATGTTCATCATTCAGCATGAAATTATAGTTCAATACATTTGATAATTGCCATTTCGAACCTTGAGACATTCCCCATTCAGCTACAGGTTTATTATTATTATTTTTACCTGTATTAGTATCGGCCGCCCAAAAACGACGTGATTCTTGTGTATTACTTTCAAAGCCAAACTCTGTACGGAATGTCATCCCTTTCACTATATTCCAAGTCAATGCCCCCATAGTATTGAGAAACTTATTAATCCTCTTTCTATAATTTTTTTCCGATTCCTCTTTCGGATTAAAACGAGATACTTCTTCCAATAAATCAGGATCATAATATGTATCATCTTCCGGCTTCTTCATATATTCATCCAATCCTTCAGTAGGTGCTTCACGAAGAGCATACAACAGACTAACACCTTCTGTACCTGAGCCATCTACTTCTTTATGAAGCAAACGGGTACGATATTCAAATGTCAGGAATTTAAATAACTTTGTATTTAATGTTACGTTCAAATTATTCTGTTTCATCCCATTACCAACCATCACGCTAGGACGATCCTGATGAATAAAAGCAATCTTATATTTAGTTTGCTCTGTACCACCATTAATACTTAAATCGACATACTTAGTTATTGGGTTTGTACCAAATACCTCATCTTGCCAATCTGTACCTTCATCTCCTTGATAAATATAATATTCATATGCCGAGCCATACTTATTATAAAAACCTGTTGGATTAGAACTTTTATTACGAGCATTTTCGTACTGCATTAAAACATATTCATATGGATCCATTACATCCAATTTGTTAGACAAAGTACTAGTTTGCAAATATGTATTTAAACTAATGGAAACACGACCTTCAGTCGGTTGTTTAGTTGTTACTAGAATGACCCCATTTGCACCACGGGCACCATAGATAGCTGTAGAAGCAGCATCCTTCAACACTTCAATCGATTCTACATCTGTTGGTGGAATATCATTCAAGCTATTCACTTCGAACCCATCGACCAAAATCAACGGACTATTATCCTGCGTAATGGAACCTCCACCACGCACTAAGATCTTAATTTCAGCATCTGGCGAACCATCAACTGCTGTAACCTGAACACCCGGTAACTTACCTACGATAGCTTCGGCCACAGATGCTGTTGGTACTTTTTCAAGCACCTTCCCTGACACACTGGCTATTGAACCTGTCAGATTCCCTCTTTTCTGCGTGCCATAGCCTATAATCACAACATCATCCAATTGATCGACAGCTTCTGTCATTCGAATCTGAATACCAGAAACACGCCCTTTCAGAGGTTCCTTTATTTCATTCATACCGACATAACGAACTACCAGTACTGCCTTATTCACATCAGGAACATTTTTCAATGTGAAATTTCCATTCATATCAGTAGAAGCACCTATTTTTGTACCTTGTACCATTACTGCGGCACCAATCACTGGTCCGTAATTATCTGTCACCGTACCAGTGACAGTTTGTGCAAAACCGCTGGCTGTTACCAGTAATAAAGTGAGTATACTTATGATTAACTTATTCATTATATATATTTTTTTATTAAAAGACATACATCTACTTACTTCTTCTCAATGCTTTCGCCACCCTCATTCTGGTAGTAAACGATATGTTGAACCAAATTATGAAAATAAACTTCCAAGTTAGAGTAACGTCCATTCGGGTCCACTGATACACTTATCTTTGCAGCATCAGCCGGATCATTTGGATCCAATCCATAAGCTTCTTCCCAAATATCAGGAATCCCGTCTCCATCTGAATCACACCATGGTTTTAGTGATTTAATATCAGGATATCCTTCTGTATCACCAACTGTATCAATGATACCCGGTCGCGGGTTCTCATCCTTCGAGCCTGTCCAATGTGAGGTTTTATTTCTCACTTCATCAACAATACGTTTATCAATTACATCTCTACGTAAAGAAGCCCCAGCATATTCTAAAACTTTTTCATAAGCCAAATCTGCTTTATGAGTAGTAACTTTACTAAAAGGTTGATAAGCTTCCATCTTCATTGCTCTCATTTCCTCCTCTGTAGGATCTAAATCACGCCAAAATTGACTCCAGATGCCTTCTGTCCAGTTATCACTTGTTACATTTGGATAACCATTGACATAATTACCTTCAATGAAAGCTCTCGCAGTGGGGTCACTTGAAAGAACTCGCCAAGCCATACCACCTGTACCAGTAGCCGGTCCTGCTTTATAATAGCAATTCACTAGATTAAAGGTCGCATACCTGCCTCCATAGCATCCAAAACCAGCTTCACTCCAATTATAATAAACATTATTTCGCACGTCGAAGAATCCAACATGATCTCCAGCACCTTCTGTTCCCGGTTCACTTAAGTCTGAAATTCTAGGGCAACGACTACCATGATGAGCCATCAAGATATGATGAAAAGAAGCGTTATCACCACTAAACATACCGCCATATCCATGAGCACCTTTTGCATGATTTGAATTATTCAGACTTTCTGTAGCCATACACCATTGTGCTGTAAAATTTTGACATCCATAAAACGAAAATGTTTCATCTACACTCCAACTAGCAGTAACATGGTCAACAATAGCATTCGTGAAATATCGTCCGCCAATACCATCTTCCCCATAATCTGCATATTTATCACCTGGGCGGCAACGTAAAAAACGAATAATGGCATTCATTTCTTTACTATCTCGTGACAAATTAAATGAGAAATTATAATTTTTCAATGTGATACCATCGCCTGGAGCTGTTTGCCCAATAATACTAATATTAGGATGATCAACTAAAAACAAGGCTCTTTTCAACTCGATAATTCCTGATACATCGAATATAATAGTCCTAGGCTGATCTGATTTTTCTATCCCATAACGCAAACTACCCTCTATTGGGGGGTCATTCTTTCCATAATCATCTAAATTTGTTACCCGATAAATTTCACCATTGCGACCGCCTGTAGTAAACCGGCCTCCACCTTCCGCTCCCGGGAAAGCAAGAAGCTGTCCTGCTGATGCATCATCACCGATACTAGTATCTGGCTTTCCATATTGGAAGATTTTTACAGTCTGATTTTTTACAACATTCTTCACTTCGACAGAAGATATACGAGGAAAAATAGCTGAATTATCCTCTATCTTCAATACAATATTCTTTTCATCAGACATTTCTGTATCCAATTTTATCCAAGATTCTGTCGAGACAACCTCATATTCTATCGGATATTCTTGAGTTATGGGAATTGTCAAAGTTTTACATTTGTAAGGGATTATATATTCATCTTGTTCTACTTCCAAAGTAGTTTTAACACCTTCTTGAGTAAATTCGACAATTCTACTTAACACATAATCATCGCCAAGTTTTTTTATTACAATTTCTCCTTTTCTTTCTTCAGCGACATTAGCCTCTATTTTAAACAGGAGTTCATCTGAAACAAATGCATGGGCAGTCGGCATTACTTGATCAATTTCTTCTATCCAATCATATTGTTCACTAATTTCCACCTTCCATTCTACATTTGAAACAATTCTACATACCAGAATTGACCCAGAGAAAGGAATAATCTCCTTAGAATATTCAAGCAGAATGTCCGGATCAGTACCCAATTGTTCCACTGAAATTTCCTGTTCTAATTTAGTATTTGCATTCGACAATGTAATCTTTACCTTACCTTCCCGCTTCGCATCATTTGTATTCTCTGTAAAAAATAGACGAAGATCGCCATTTCCCGTTCCTATATTTTTTGATAAAGTCAACCACTCATTATCAGTACCTACCACCTCTGCTGTCCAATCTCCAGAAGCTGTAACATTGATGGTAAAAGATCCCTCTGTATTGGTTAGTTTAACTTCTTGCTTGGATAATTCCAATTTATCAGCTAATATCACCCCATTCTGGTCATCATCCGAGCTACATGCCCCCAATAACCCAATTAATAATATGATCAAAAATGTTCTCATATTTACATTCATTATTCGTTTATACATTATTATTTAATCCAATGCGGGTCACCTATTCTCTTTGTATATACTTCCGAATTCTTATCCTTTATAGTCAAATCACCTTCAGTTGGATTTTGGAATAGCTCGTCCATCGTCAAAATTGTCGCAACAGGAATTTCATTGCCTTCAACTCCCCAATCTGTCAAAGCAAAACCTTTAGTATAATAATTATCAACGATTGTACGATTAGTAACTCCTTTCAGCCTCAACCACGTCCCAGTAGTAGTAAGCACACCACTAAATAAATTATTTTTAACAGTTAATATAAAGTTGGTAGCTCCTGAACCATCCAGATCAAAGAATGTCATATCTGTCCCCTCAACATTGAGATTTACAAAGGTACAATTCTCTATTGTTACAGATAAATTATCTGGTATCCTATTCAAATTGTTTATCAATGCAGCTCTATTTATTTTTGTTACATGTAATGTAGAATTTCTGAATACTATATTATACATTGGAAGAATTTGCTTATTACCCAGACCTAAAAAAGCACTCTTATATAAACCTATATTATAAAAACGACAATTCTCCACTATAAAATTATTCACAATTTGCGTATAATCACCACTAGCAATCTGATACCACATGGTTTTATCCTTTGGTAGTTCCAAATCACAGTTTTTAAATAAAATCTTATCTATTTCAAATAATTGATTTTTAAAATTAAAGAAATGATCATTCGTTTTTATTTTCAAGTTTTCAAAATGGACAGCGTCAAATACTGTTTTTACGTTACTATTGCCAAGGCTCATAACACCTTCCATTATCAAGTTTGTTGCATCTTGCCCAGTTTTCGGCTCTTCACCCATAATATAGACACTCTTAGACGCATCATTCAAAGTCTTACTGGTAAGGGTATAAGTTGCACCTGCTTTCAAGAATAATTTAATATCGTTCACTTCAGAATCATTTTTCAGTTGTCCGTATATCGCATTTATATCTTCCTCGGGACTTACATATCTATACCCTTCCGGGATTCTCATTGGTGCTTCCGGATTAAGTTCTTCTTCATTCCATCCCTCGGATGCAATTGTGACTGTATAGTCCTGAATTATCGGCTCATCCACATTATTTAAAGCAAATGCAATCTGGGTAGTATCATCTGGCAGTACCGGAAATGAGCCATCTAACATCTTTGATTGCACTACAACATTATTCTGATCCAAATAGTCAATCCGAATAGTCACATCCTTACCTATAGTTTCTGTTTCAAAAAGCACAAGATCGTCTGTATAATTCACACCGCCACTAGTAGACGCCTTATCATGAGTTACTTCTATTGGCGTTTCTATATATTGGGCATTTGCCACTTTATATGCTGAAATTGGAGTAGAAACTACAGCACGTACCACAGAATAACTCTTATCAGCTTTTTTATCAGTTGATTTCAGACGGAGTACACCAGTCCGACTATACACACGACAACTCAATGGTTCATTAAATGGCGAACTGTACTCTATCGGTGCTGAAACTGCAAACTTTTTAATAGCTTCCGGGTCTTGTTGAATAACAATGTCATTCAAATTAGCCGGATAAGGCATTGTGACTGTCGCATCAGTCATATTCTTCAAAGCAACCGATACTATTTTATAATTTCCATTAGATAACTGAAACCGATAAAGAGAAGAATAATTAGCCAAATATTCCCCCTTATCATTATAAATATAAAGAGATTTGAATGATCCTATATTTGCCATCCACGGTTCGTCATCTAAAAATATTTCAATCTGCCTTACTACTGATGTCGAATACTTTTCATTATCAGAGCAAGCATACGTAGCTAGCAGAAAAACAAGTCCCGCCAAAGAATATAAAATACTATTTCTCATAAAATTTCTGTTTTAAAATTCAGATTCTTCAATTGTAAAAGGCATACTCAATCGATATTTATTCTTCAATGTGCGAGTATAATTCCATGGATTTTGCAGATATGCTTCTTCCAAAATATACATATGAACAATAGAACGTTTAGAAGATTCAAAAGCAATGCCTGTATCAAGTGGGCTATTCGTTCGATTCACTTCTTCTCCATTCTTTATATAAGTGACATCAACCGATGTTCTCGAAGCGCCATTCATTGTTGGAAAAGAATAAACGGATGCTATGTACCCAGCAGTTTGGTCAGTACTAACAACAACATCTTTTTGGATACATTCGCCCGTTTTCACTTTATAAGCTATCCCTACATTAGTAAAAGCTACATCCAATTTATCAAATTGAGTAATAGAATTTATTTTATCCTCATGTTCTTTGGGTTGAAACACAGCCTGTCCTACCAAACGTTTCAATTCTAAATTCAAATTGTTAACCGATTTATCTGATATAAAATCTACGACATCTGATAAATAAACCTGTTTTTGCGCATCAGTACTCATATAAATTATAACCTTGGACAGACTGTCTGCATCAACTAAATGGTCTGCATTCACAACAGCAAAAGTTTGAAGATTTTCTCCTAAAGGAAGTTCTACTTGTAATTTCCCCCCATTTAAAGGAAGATTCTTTCCATATACCATAGAATCTTTCAAATACACATAGATTCCAATCTCTGTGACTCCTTGCTCTGTAAAAGTTTCAAGGCTAGCCCTACTCAAGGCAATACCAACAGGATGCATTTCAGGCTCATTGGGAAATTGTTCATTCGGTTTCCACTCATCATCCATTTGTTGCGAACAAGAACAACAAAACAGAAACGACATAAAAAATAATCTTACAAAATGTTTCATAAATATTAGTTTATATAGTTTAAAGATATGCAATTATCAAAAAGCACAAATTATTCTGCATTTTTTTTTCTTTAAAAGTGAATTAAACCTCTTAAGGCGGGTTGATTATTATAAGTGCTGGCTTCATGTTTCTCATTTGTTTAGATTTTCATTGTATATTAATGATGTTTTTCGCTAGAGTGATTTTTTTGTTCTTTCACCAGTGCAAAATTGAGGATTAAGCAAGAGAAGATAGAGTAAGATTTAGTAGAAAAGGAGTAAAAAACGGACTGGGGTAAAAAAGTGCCCCTCTGGTATAGCCATGCACAAAAAAGATATGCCCTTCAAGTGTTATCATAAAACACCTGAAGGGCATATCATCTAAATTCACCGCATTGAACGGGGAATTGCTGATTAGCTATTTGTTCTGTGCATCGACTATATGTTGCACCAAACTATTCAAATATACCTCAAGATTCGTATATTGTCCATTCGGATCTTTCGTTTTTGTATTTCCATCTGCAGGATTATTCGGATCAAGTCCGTTTTTTATTTCCCATTCATCAGGTATGCCATCACCGTCCGAATCTACCGGTGCCGAAAGACCTGCTATTGATAATTCCGGCCAAGGAGAATCGCCTGTGTCTTTGGGGCTATTGATGAATCCGGGTTTATTTCCTTCTCCGGTGAAAGTTGCCGTTCCTTTCCGGGTGTCGGAGATGATACGTTTGTCTACTTCATCACGATAATTACAGCAACCTGCATAGTTCATTACCTGTTCATAAGCTTTGTCAGCCGAATAAGTAGTGATTACTCCAAAATCAAGAGGTTCTTTCAGACGGATAGATTCTTTGGCATCTTCTGTCCAGAGGAAATCTACTTTTTCATCATTCTTCAACTGGGCATAGACTCCGTCCGTCCAGTTATCGGCAGTAACTTTGTTGTTACCTTCTATCTTATTTCCATCAATATAGAAAGTTCCCCATTTCTGCAGGTAAGGTTGAAAAGCTAAGTTCTTTTTGGGTTCTCCATCAACGTAAACATAAGCTTGTGGATAAACTCCGACTTTGGCGATACGATATTGCACCTGTTTGGAAGCCTGTTTTGTTGCCGGTCCCGGTTTATAATAGTTATTGACGATATTGACATGCTGATCTTCCCCGCCATAGCAGCCGTTTCCAGCCCAGTTGTAGAAAACATTATTCCGGATATCAACACATTCGCCAAGAGCTAATGTAGAAGGACGAGGGCCCAGACGAGGCACGCGACTCTCACAGTGAGCGATCAGGTTATGGTGATAAGAAGCTTTATGTCCTCCCCAATTGCCTCCATATCCATGTGCTCCTTTTACATGAGTCGCTTTTCTTAATGCTTCAGAGCCAATACACCATTGTACCGTAGAGTTTTCCATACCATAAACGGAAAGACATTCATCCACACTCCAACTGACAGAGCAATGATCTACCATAATATCCTTTTTATCACAGCCGCCCAACCCATCGGGTTCTTTCCCACTGGCTTCTCCGGGGCGGAAACGAAGAAAACGGATAATTACATTATTAGAATTAATAGAAAAGCCATAATCAGCCAGACAGATTCCTCCGGGAGAAGTCTGTCCTGCAATGGTGAGATGATCTTTCCCTGTTCGTAATTCCGATTTCAGATGAATCGTACCTGCCACATCAAAGACAATTGTTTTAGGTCCATTTTGTTTCAAAGCCCAACGTAAAGTCCCCTGCGAACCATCGTCTTCCAAAGAAGTCACATGATACACTTTACCACCACGGCCGCCTGTCGTGTATCTACCGTGTCCTTCAGCTCCGGGAAAAGAAATCACTCGATCTTCCCGGCCGCCTGTCTCCTGTTTTTCGGGTATGTCATAGGAAAAGGACATCATCCCTCCCGCAATCATTGCCAGCAGACAAACATAAACTAATTTTCTTTTCATTTCCTTATTCACATTATTAGATGATGGAAACAAAAGTAGTGGAAGCTTTTCATTCTGACATTCATTTTTTGACCGATATGGGGGAAAAATCAGTTTTTATGATAAGATTGAACAAATTTTAGATCCCCAATCGCTCTTTTAATAACCGGTAACCGGAAAGACTCACTTTTAGTTTCACGCCAGTCTTCAATAACAACTGATAAGTTTCTTTTCCAAAAAGCTCGACCCGCGAAATTTGTGTTACGTTGACAATCGTAGAACGATGCACACGCACAAAAGTATCAGGAGACAGATGGGTCTCAAAATATTTCATAGTTTGTTCTTTCAGATATTCTCCGGTAGGGGTTATCAACATTACATAATCTCCACAGGCTTGTATGTAGATCAGTTCGTCTGTCTTTACCAGATGAATGCGGGAACCGTCTTTCACCGTAATGCGATCTATTAATTCTGTCTGTGGTTCTCCTTGTTGTTCGGTCACAGTTAGCTGATGTGCAGCCAATTCTTTATCCAGTTCCTGATTCTGTACTTCTTCTTTAGTTACGATCAGGCGATACCATAAAGTAATGGCAATCAAGGTTGGCAGTCCGAACAATAACCGGAAAGGTATTGTCTGCGCAAAAGGAATATAGGATACGCCTACAATCCTCACCATGATATCACAGATCATAAAACTCCCCGCCAGCCATAACAGGCTTCCAACGATTATCATGATTATATCCGTCTGGAACAACGAAACAAGACCGACCACAAACCAGGCCAAATAGGCTATGGCTGCCAGCCAACCAATTGTTGCCACTCCATCTACCAGAGCAGGAAGATAGTCGTTTCCGGTATATCCACAGACTAAAGCCACCTGTGTCGCAACCAGAATCAACGCCAGCACCAGCATCGGAATCCAGCGGAATGGATAATCTATTATCGGATGTGGTTTCATACGCTAGTCTTTAACTTCCAAGCCTCCGAAAGAAAGCGTTCCACGAATGACCAATATATTCTCCTTGTTTACATTCCCATTTTGCCAGCGTTTGTCATCACATCCTCCAAAGAAAGCATTGCATTTGAACACGACTGTCCAATCCGACGGGACATAAATCTCGACTCCTCCCCAACTGCAATCCAAATCAATATAGGTTTCTCCCGGTGCAATATGGGTATGGCGAAGATCAATAGTCGTCCCCCCAAAAGAGGTACGAATCATAGCTCCTTTAAACAACTCATCAAGTACTACGTGACGTGCAGCTCCCCAGACATTCTCCGAACGCAAAAAGCCATCTACTGATTCCGATTGTTGTTGCTCACTCTCAAAGTTCATGCCGGGTCTACCCTGATGCATCTTCATCCATTGCCGACGATGTTCCATTGTATGCTGACGAGCCCATTGCGCCCTCTTATTTCTGCCGGGTTTGAAGATAAATAAAACACCTGCTATTATCAGAGCAAGGGGCCACACCATTGCCTGTGAATTTTCCGGCAACCAGGAAAGTCCTCCTATCAGAAAATAGACACCCGCCAGAAAAAGGATGATTCCACCGATGAAATGGCGGCGAATCATTGCATATATACCTAATAATATAAGGAGTGAATGCCAAGATACGATCAAATCAAATACTTCTGAAGTTATCCATCCCATATTACGGGCAAACAGTAGAATCCCGGAAAGGATAAAAAGCAGAGCTATCAGTATTTTACCGGAAAAGCCTGTAGCACGGGGAAAATTTTGTTTCTCTTCCATTGTTTCTATTATTAATTGATTAATGGTTCAAAGATACATCATTTCCCTATGCTTCCACAGGCTTTTCAGTTGATTTACGGTATAAATTCCGATGAATGCCGGATAAAAACCGGTGAAAAAATCAATTTATAAATCTCTGATTCGTATATTTGCCGGCCTTTAGAACACAAATAACACCCTTCAAAGCTAATAACTACACCTCGCAACAAACTAAAAAACAAAAAATACGAGGTGAAAAACAAATATTGCACATCACTATATCTTCATTCTCATACTTTTGTAGCGATGAATGAACTCTCATCGGGATTTTTATGAAATATCAAACAACAACCATTAATTAATAAACATGCAAAGAATGTCTAACAAAGTGAAAAACATGCGCTCCTTATTGCTAATACTATTTTCAGCAATATCGCTTAGCGTATCTGCGCAAACGATTACCGTAAAAGGTAACGTGAAAGACACCAGCGGAGAGCCTGTTATTGGAGCCTCTGTTGTAGAAAAAGGTAATACTACCAATGGTACGATTACAGATTTAGATGGTAATTTTTCTATTAAAGTTGATGGCAAAAAAACATTGGTTATTTCATACATAGGTATGAAAACTCAAGAAGTAGCCGTTCAAGGTAGAAAAACAATTAATGTACAAATGGTCGACGACTCGAAAGCTTTGGACGAAGTCGTAGTAATTGGTTACGGTACGGTCAATAAAAGAGATTTAACCGGTTCTGTAGCCTCTGTTAGTGCCAAAGACTTAGCTGCTATACCAGTAGCAAGTGCATCTGAAGCCCTTACCGGTAAACTTGCCGGAGTTAGTGTTACTACTACTGAAGGTTCTCCCGATGCAGATATAAAGATCCGTGTTCGCGGTGGTGGTTCACTATCACAGGATAACTCTCCTTTATATATTGTAGATGGTTTCCCTGTTTCAAGCATTAGTGATATCGCTCCCTCGGAAATTCAAAGCATCGACGTATTGAAAGATGCTTCTTCCACAGCCATTTATGGTGCCCGTGGTGCAAATGGTGTAATCATCATTACTACCAAGAGCGGAAAAGAAGGTAAAACGCAAGTAGACTTCGGTGCTTCTTTCGGTTTTAAACAGGTAACCAAACTGACTGAAGTCTTGAGTCCTTACGATTTCGTTGCTTATCAGCGTGAAATCGGTTCTCTGGATTATGGAAACTTTGCCGATATGGATATCTGGCGTTCTATTGATGGTACCGATTACCAAGACGAGATGTTCGGACGTACTGGAAACCAGCAACAATATAACATTAATGTAAGTGGCGGAACCAAGCAAATGACTTATAGTGTCAGCTATGCCCATAATGAAGAAAAAAGTATCATGCTTAATTCCGGCTTCAAAAAAGACAATGTAAATGCAAAAATTAAATCAGAACTGAATAAATGGATGACACTGGACTTTAACGCCCGGTTAAGTTACTCTACCATTGACGGTTTAGGTGGTGGTGCTGATACCAATGAATCCAATGCTGCCAATTCAACTGTGGCTAATGCTACCGTATTCCGTCCGGTTGATTCACTTAAATACAGTGATGACGACGAAGAAAACAGTTCGGCACAACAGAAATCTCCATTGGAACGTCTGCTTGCAACAGATAAAACCCGCAATACTTTCAACCAGAACTACAATGTAGGTTTAAACTGGAAACCATTCAAGAACTGGACATTCCGTTCCGAATTCGGATATGGATGGAAGTTTGACGATACAGAACAGTATTGGGGAGTAGATGCAGTATCTAATTCTAAATATGGATATAACGGTCAGCCACAAGCCTACCTATTGAGAGAAAAGACGATGAGCTGGCGTAATGCCAACACATTGACCTATGATAACAAAAAACTATTCAAAGGTCGTGATAAACTCAATGTATTGATAGGACATGAAGTAAGCAGCAGCCAAAGGAAATCAATAGAAAATGTATCTGTAGCTTTCCCTGTTACTATGAATTTCGATGATATGAAAGCAAATATGGGTTCGGGCAAAGCTTTAGCCAACCAATCTACCATTGCTGCAAAAGAAAACATATTATCATTCTTTGGTCGTGTGAACTATACTATGATGGATAAATACTTGCTTGCTGTTACAGTACGTGCAGACGGTTCGAGCAAGTTCGGTTCCGGAAATCGTTGGGGTGTTTTCCCGTCAGCAGCTTTGGCATGGCGTATCTCTGACGAGGCTTTCATGAGTAACACTCAAGACTGGCTGTCAGCTTTGAAACTACGTTTAAGCTTCGGTACTGCCGGTAACAACCGTATCAATTCCGGTTTGCTTTCCACCACTTACTCTTTGGGAGGTAATGATGCACGTAATCCTTTCTTCAACGGAGAAAGCACTACCATGTTGGAACATGGAACGAACTTATACAACCCCGATTTGAAGTGGGAAACAACAGTTACCCGTAACATCGGTATTGACTATGGATTCTGGAACAATCGTATCTCCGGTGCTATCGACTTTTACTGGAATACAACCAGAGACTTATTGATGCGTACTGAAATTCCTTCTCTCTCCGGATATAACTATCAGTACAAGAACTTCGGACAGACATCCAATAAAGGTGTAGAATTGTCTGTTAGTGCTGTTTTATTTGATAAAAAGAATTTCTCTTTGAACTTCAATGCCAACATTGCTTACAACCGCAACCACATTGATAAACTGAATACAGACTCTCCCTGGCAAAGTAGTAACTGGTCAGGTAGTACAATGGCCAAATACGAAGACTTCCGCGTAGAGAAAGGCGGACGTTTGGGTGAAGTTTGGGGATATAAGACAAACGGTTATTATACTGTATATGATCCTGTCACCAACCCTACCGGCGAACTGGTTTGGGCAGGTAGCGAATGGGGATTAAAAGACGGAATGCAAGATAACAGTCCTACTATCACCGGTGGTAAATACTATCCGGGTGGTTTGAAACTGGAATGTGATAAAGATGGTAACCCTCTCAAACAACGTTTGGGTAACACTATCGCTCCTACAACCGGAGGTTTTGGATTCGATGGTCGCGTAGGTAATTTCGACTTCAATGTATTCTTCAACTACTCTCTCGGAAATGTAATTGTCAATGGAACAAAACTGGCAGCTTCTTTCCGTTCAGGTTCAAGAACCGGTTATAACTTAAACAATGATTTCAGATTGTCTAACCGTTACACATGGATTGATCCGGAAACTGGTTTGAACCTGTCGTCCAGCTCTACAGATGTCCTCAATACCTATGGAGACATGACAACAGCAGGATTACGTCTGAATGAAATAAACGCTAACGCCAATATGTACAATCCGGCCAGCGCTACTACCATGCAGCTGACTGATTATGCAGTAGAAAAAGCCTCATTCCTGCGTTTGAATAACATTACTATCGGATACTCTCTTCCGAAAACAATTGTAAGGAGAGCGTTTATGCAGAATGTGAGAATCTATCTGACAGGATATAACCTGTTCTGTTGGACTAACTACAGCGGAGCAGACCCTGAAGTCGATACAAGCAGTAAGAAAAATGCGATGACTCCGGGTATAGATTACGCCGCTTATCCTAAGAGCCGCACATTTGTGGGTGGTATTAACGTTACATTCTAATTAAAACATTAAACAGATTGATCGTATGAAAATATATAAGACATTATTCCTGGGGCTGGGGTTAATTGCCCTGTCTTCCTGTTCGGACTTCCTGAATCAGACCTCACCGTCTGAATTGGATAATGAATCAACTTTTAATAATGCCTATTATACAGAATTGGCACTTAATAAAGTTTACGGCAGCCTGACGCAAGACCAGACTTATTCTAACTTCCTACCTATCATTGCCGGAACCAATACCGACTGTGAACTGATTGACGGTTTGGGTACGGATGCAAGCAACACGTCCAGCGAACGTGGTAATATGAACTACAACGCTAATCCGGGATGGTCACAACTTTCCAAAGTATGGGATGCCATGTACGGAGTAATCGAGAATGCGAATCTGGTAGTAGATGGTATAAACAATAGCCAACTGATACAACAAGCAGGAGCAACCCGTACCAGCATGATGAGATTCCGTGCAGAAGCGATGACATTGCGTGCGATGATTTATTTCGATCTGATCCGCTTGTTCGGTGATATTCCTTTCAAAACAGAATCTTCCAACAGCGACCTGTCTAATGTTTACATTGGAAAGGCAGATCGTGACGATATCATGGATGAATTGATAATTGAACTCGAGGAAGCTATCGGATATTTACCTTGGGCTGGTGAAGACGGTTATACAACCGAACATGTAAGCAAAGGCTATGCTCACGCTCTCTTGGCTAACATTGCAATGACACGTGCCGGATATGCTATCCGCGAACAAGCTAAAGACGGATATATCACCGGAGATAACAGTGACGCTACTTATCCTACTCAACGTTGCAGCGATACCAAACGTAGAGAACTATTCGAATTGGCCGAAAAACATCTGGCAGCTGTTGTCAGTTCAGGAAAACATAAACTGAATCCTTCTGTAGAAGAATACTGGCGTTTAATAAATATCGGACAACTAGATCAGACTTATCAAGAAAACCTGTTCGAGATTCCAATGGGACTAAACAAAAGTGGTGAGCTAGGATATACTATCGGATATCGTATAAACGGTGCCAGTTCCCTATTCGGTCCGAAAGGTAACTCATCCGGTAAGTTGAAACTGACTGCTCCTTATTATCTGTCATTTGGCGAAGGAGATATCCGCCGCGATCTGACTTGTGCTATTTCACAACTTTCTACAGACAAAAACACCAAAGTATTTAAAGAATATATGTTAGGAAATGCTCCTTTCGGTCTTTATTGTGGAAAATGGGATTATCGTAAGATGATGGAAAACTCTGAATGGTACGCAGCTGTATTGGCCAGCGATCAGAAAGTTTGTTCCGGTATCAACGTAGTGAAAATGCGTTATCCGCAAGTATTGCTGATGTATGCCGAAGTTGTGAACGAACTTTATGGTAAGGGTGCAACAGCCGAAGGTTGTACATTAACAGCCACAGCAGCCCTGAAAGAAGTACACGACCGTGCTTTCACCGATGCAACCAAACGTGATGCTGCATGGACTGCTCTAATGGGAAAAGACTTCTTCGATGCAATTGTTGACGAAAATGCATGGGAACTGGCAGGAGAAGGTGTTCGTAAGTTCGACCTAATCCGTTGGAACCTGTTGAGCGAAAAAATAGACGAGTTCAAAAACGAATATACAAATGCAGTGTATAATGGTACATATCCACAGTATGTGAACTATAAATATCGCACGGACAATCCGATGTATATCGATATGACTTCTCTCGTATTTGGAGCTAAAGTAGGTGGAGAATATGAAAACAAGAGCTTCTTCGGAGCTGAAACCAGTGACAAGGAGCAAAAGAATCTGAAAGTAAACTTGCCTAGTATTTCTGGCGGATTGAACAAGGCTGTGAAGAATCGTTATTTATTGCCGATAGCTTCTACAACCATCTCTACCTCAAACGGTAAATTATATAACTCTTATGGTTATTCGGATTAATCTTAAAATCGTAAAATGATGAAGAATATAAAAAATATATTGGGAATGGGAGCTTTCATGCTCCTGGCCTCTTTGGCTGTATCTTCGTGTACAGAGAAAAGTGATTGGGATATTGACTCTTCCTATAGCCGTCCTTTCGGAACTGATGAAAACGGAATCAGTGTAGAAACAGACAGTAAAGTAGCCAGAGCGGTAGTAACTTGGAGCTCAACATCCAATACCGACTATTACATTATCGAGATTAGTCCTAACGAGATGACTGACGAGACTCCAATGGGATCAGAAGAAAATGGAAATATCGTTTATGGAAATGATCCTGCCAACCGGATCAAGCAGTCACCTTACACAATGGATAATCTGGCTGTAAATACGACTTATTATATGCGTATCAAATCTATTTCCGGAGAGAAGGAATCTCGTTGGGTAAATTATAAAAAGACTTTTGCTTCAGTTAAGGAAGAAGCTATCCTGAATATTCCAACTACTGAAGACTTACCTGAAGGTCAAGGAAAAGTACGCATGTCATGGGAAGCCGGATTAGCAGTCGATCATTTCGAAATCATGGAAACGGGTGCCACAGAAGTAGCTTCACGTGTTATTTCGTCAACAGAAGCTGCCGCAGGTGAAGCATGGGTTGAAAATTTGAAGTCATTCACTGAATACACGATTACTATTTATAATGGAAATAATCCGCGTGGTTCACAGACTGTTACCATCCCTGGTTTGGAAATCGAATCTACCATCAGTGATATAACAGCAAATTCAGCTGTATTCTCATGGGAAGAAACGGTGGATGTAGATGAATATGCTTGTGTTCTTTCTACCGAAGGAGTACCTGAATCAGGAACCCAATTATCACCAGCAGATATTGCTGCACATAAGGTGGCAATCACAGGTTTGGCTTCCAGTACGGAATATACGGCTTATGCTTTCGCAAACGGCTCTATATGTTCTCGTATCACCTTTACAACTAAGAAAGGTAAACCGACGGGGTATACTGAAATGACATGGGAAGATGCCCTTGCCAACTGGGATAATCTTTCAGGAAAAGTATTAATCAATGTTTCCGGAACAGAAGGATTTGCACAAGAAAAAGAAAGCATTGCTGCTGGCGTGACTCACCTTATTTTCTGGGGTGACAGTCAAGACGGACAGGTTAATATGACTATTAAAAAGGGCATAGGTGCCAGCGGAATATGTGATAAAGTAGAATTCCATAATCTGAATATTACCGATGAAGGAAATACAACCCTTATTTATCAAAACGGTACTTCAGGTTGCATCAAAGAAATAGAAGTTACCTCGTGTACAATTACCAATATCCGTGGTATCGTTCGTATGAATGCAAGTACAAGTAATGCTATGTCTGTTACTATTGACGACTGTATCATCAAAGGATTGGGAAGAGCAGCAACATCCAATCATTATGGATTACTTCTTTCTGACAAGGTAACATTAACAACTCTCAATTTAGTGGTTTCCAACACTTCTATTATTGTATCCAAGGGAGCTTCTGCGTCTCAATTCATAAGACACAAGTCAGGACAACCCGGTACAATAACAATCAAAGATTGTACATTCTATGATATGTCAGCAAGTGATGCTTTCTGCAGAGATACAAAAGACATGACAATAACTATATCAAACACCCTGTTTGCCAAAGGTGGAGTTAAACCTTTCTACAACACAAGTTCCGTAGCTACAACCCTGAACGTAAACGGCTTGTATAAGGCTTCTGACTTTTCATTTGTTACACCCGACTGGGGAAAAGACTATACTAGTCTTCCTCTGACTTCCGATCAGCTATTCCCTAATGGTTCAAGTGAAGATTTGACTTTTGGAGCAGATGTTCCTGAAGAATACAGAGTCGGTGACCAACGTTGGAACAAATAACTAAATAAAACTACAAGGTTTTCCGTCAAGTCTGGAATTTGCATTTACTTGACGGAGAATCTTCTCTAAAAAGCAACAGATATTATGAATACAAATTCAATCAATACAATAAGTAAATACTTACTTCTGTTCTTGTTGATTCTTACAGGTGCTTCCTGTAATGACAACGATGATGCAGAAGATACAAGCATCCCTGTTCTGATTTCACAGAATATCAATGATGGTGATGTAGTAGGTCCGAGCGGATATGTAGAACTGACTTTCAGCAAAGCTATGCGTCAGGCTCCAGACACAGAAATCTATTTCAACGGAGGAGTAGTGCGTGTATCCATCAACTACGAAAAAGTACGTTATACCTTCTCTGGTATGGAAAACAAAGAATGTACTTTCGAAGTTCCTGCCGGAGCATTAACGGATATGCAGGGAAGAGCTTACGACGAAGACTTCTTTTTAAGCTTTACTGCCAAATCTGAAATTTCGGGTGGTGGAAAAGTATTCGATGCAATTGTTGATTCAAAAGGGAATGGCGATTACACTACTCTCCAGACAGCAATCAACGCCATCACTACTCCACCGACCAGTCCTTATAAAATCTTCATAGCCAACGGAACTTATAATGAATGTGTCCGGATCAATAAGAATAAACCATTTGTTCATTTAATCGGTGAGAGCCGCGATGGTGTTAAAATCCAGTTTGCAGTAAACCGTGTAGATGATTCAAGTAATGCTACCTCATGGCCTTATTCTATTTTCAACGAAAACTCACCAGCCCGCAAAGCCGGATATAGTGAAGACCAAAACACAGTAGTGTTGATTGAAGCCACAGATTTTTATGCTGAAAACATTTCAATCATCAATCTTTATGGTGCATTCTCAAATCGTCACACGGGTGGTTTAGGTAAAAACGGACAGGCAGAAGCCTTGATAAACCGTGAAGACCGCTTTGCTTTGAATAATTGTTTGCTTGTCTCCTATCAGGATACATGGTGGACCCGTTATTGGAACAATACAACCCCTCATCGTGCATACGTTTATAACTCATGGATTGAAGGCCATACAGATTATATCTGGGGAAGTGGCGATGTACTTATCGAAAACAGTACATTCTATAATACAGGCAATGACGGTGGTAGCGTTATAACTGCTTCGCGTACCAGTGAAAGCGATAAATACGGATATGTTATAAAAGATTGTACGGTAAACGGTGATGATACAAAATTCTCATTCGGACGTTCCCAAGCAACAACCACGAAAACTGTCTGGATCAACACCAAGTTGAAAATGGATATTATAGATTCACACTGGGGATATGGTGGACAAATACCTACACTATATGCTGAATATAACACTATCGACAAGAATGGAAATATGATTGCGGAAAGTAAAACAATCACCTCCGGAAACGTTTCCTTCACTAGCTCAGTGCTAACAGCATCCGAAGCTGCTAAATATACATATGAGAATATAATAACTATTGACAGCTGGAACCCGAAAGAGTATATGGAAACTCCCCTTGCAGCACCTACCAATGTCAATCTGTCGGGAAACACTCTGACATGGGATGCAGTATCCGGTGCTGCCGGTTACCTCATCTTTATGAATGGTAACTATGCAGGGCAAACTACAGACACTACCGTTACACTGACCAACACTGACGAAAGCAATATTTATACAGTGAAAACTGTAAGCCAGTACGGTACAGTAAGCGAATAAAACCAATAAGATTTAATAAAGAGTTCTTTGTCACATCATCAGCAAATATAATGTATGAGACAAAGAACTCTATTTTTTTAAAAGATAATTTGTATGCTCAAATCTATTAAAATGGGATTATTGTGCTTCTGTGTAATCAACCTATCGGTTGCTTGCAGCAGCGAAGACCCAAGTATCACTGATGAAACACCGGGACAGAATACCGGTAACGGTGGTAATGAGAACGAAGGTGGTGAAGAAGAGACACCTGCCGAAACGCGTTATGCCTTTCCGGGCGCTTACGGTGCAGGTTGTTATACTACCGGCGGAGCAGGCGGAGAAGTGTATACAGTAACTTCGCTTGAAGATAACACAACACAAGGGACACTACGCTACGCATTAAATCGTACGGGAAAGCGCACGATCGTATTTGCAGTAAGTGGATTGATAGAACTGAAAAGCCCCTTGAAGATAACCAACGGAGATGTAACGATTGCCGGCCAGAGTGCACCGGGTGACGGTATTTGCCTGAAAGGACATCCCGTATCCGTACAGGCAGACAACGTAATCATCCGTTTCATGCGTTTCCGCATGGGATCGGACAACTTTACAACAGAAGCAGAAGCCGACAGTGGTGATGCATTGTGGGGAAAGCAACATAAAAATATTATCATTGACCATTGTTCGATGAGTTGGAGCACTGATGAATGTGCTTCTTTCTACGATAACACTAATTTTACCATGCAATGGTGCATCATCAGCGAAAGTTTGAATCGTTCGGTACACACCAAAGGTAATCACGGTTACGGAGGAATATGGGGAGGATCACCCGCTACATTCCACCACAATTTATTAGCCCACCACAGCAGCCGTACACCACGTCTATGCGGTAGCCGCTATACAGGGAAACCGGAAAATGAAAAAGTCGATTTACGAAATAATGTTTTCTATAACTGGGGACCGACCAATGGCGGCTATGCAGGAGAAGGAGGAAGCTATAATTTCGTGAACAACTACTACAAGCCCGGACCAGTTACCAATACCAAGAAAAATATTGTAAACCGTATCTTCCAACCTAACGGTGATGACGGTACAAATAAAAACACCAAAGGTATATGGGGTACTTTTTATCTGAAAGGAAACTATTTTGACGGCACATGTCCTGAATTGAAAGCCGAATATCAATCTCTGCTTACTTCTGTAAACAATGACAACTGGCAAGGGTTACACCCCAATGCAACAGAAGCCGTTCCTTTACCCGATGGAGGAGAAAAAGCACTTCAGTCAAGTAACGAATTTACCATTTCCGAAGATGCATCCGAATTCACTCAATCGGCAAAAGAAGCTTATGAATCAGTATTAAAGTATGCCGGTGCTTCCTTAAAATATGATGATGTCGATAAACGCATCATAGCCAACGTTCGCAACGGAGATTATACGGCAGACGGCAGTAATGGCAGTGAAAAGGGACTTATTGATAAAGCCAGCGATGTAGGTGGCTGGCCGGAATATAAAAAGGAAACCGGTCCGAAAGACACCGACGGCGACGGCATCCCTGATGAATGGGAGACTGCCAACGGTTTGAACCCCAAAAGTAAAGCCGACGGTGCCAAATATACTCTAAGTAAAACGTATACCAATCTGGAAGTTTACCTCAACAGTCTGGTAGAGAAGTTGTATCCCAACAAATAAATCGTCTATATCCCTAAACAGTTAAAAGATAATGAAGCAGAAAATATCTCTATTTTATATAGCTATTGCATTCAGCATCGCAGGATTATGTACCTCATGCTCTTCAGACGATCCTGTAGATGATACAGGTGGAGGAACAAATAATTCAGGTGGGACATCTTCTGATGTCAAGCAACTGGATTATGGAGAACTTCTTGCTTTCCCATACGCCGAAGGGCACGGTCGCAATACCACCGGAGGACGCGGGGGAAAAGTTTATCATGTGACTAGCCTTGAAGACGACGCCAGTGGAAGTATCAGCGGAAGTCTGCGCTGGGCTATGCAACAAGACGGTCCTAAAACGATTGTATTTGATGTGTCGGGTACCATCTATTTGAAATCGGAATTAAAAACCCAGAAAGATGATCTGACCATTGCCGGACAGACATCACCGGGCGGTATCTGTATTGCCAATTATCCATTTACGATTAATTCCAGCAATATCATCATTCGTTTCATCCGTTTCCGCCCCGGAAACTCTAACGTAGACTGCGACGGATTAGGAGGTTGTGACAAACAAAATGTAATCATCGACCATTGTTCAGTAAGCTGGGGAAGCGATGAATGTCTTTCTGTCTATGGTATGCAAAATTCTACCGTACAATGGTGTTTAGCTTATCAAGCCTTACGTGTGACTGATGTAAAGATCAATGCTGGCACAGGCAAATTCGCTTCTCACGGATATGGCGGTAACTGGGGAGGAAACTATGCCTCTTACCACCATAACCTGATAGCCCATTGCGAAAGCCGTGTTCCACGCCTTGGTCCCCGATATACTACATTAGCACTGAACAACAACGATGGAGAGCGAGTGGATATGCGCAACAATGTTTACTACAATTGGGGAGGCGAAGGCTGCTACGGTGGTGAAGCGCAACACGTGAATATCGTTAACAACTACTACAAGCCAGGCCCCGGAACCGATGAAAGCGGTAAAGCAGACCGTGCATACCGTATCGCGAAGCCAGATGTATATCCGGAAAATTACTCTGGCGAAGCCTACAAAAAATGGCTTCAAACTTGGGGAAAGTTTTATATCGACGGAAATAAAGTAGTAGGCAATACGACTGTTAGCAATGATAACTGGACAAAAGGTGTATTTGACCAAATGGACGGTAAAAACTGTGCAACTACGGAGCTTTGGAACCAACATACCCAGATAAAATCAAGTTCACCGGTAGTTAAGGCAGGAAATGTAAGAACTCATACGCCGGATGAGGCTTATGAACGTGTGATGAGCTATGCAGGAGCCAGCAACTATCGTGATAAAGTCGACGAGTTGATAATTAGCGACGTTAAAAACAGAAAAGCAAGTTGCACGGGAGATGCCAGCAAATGGGAAGGTCTTTCCGGCTACTCACAAAACAAAAGTGGATATATCAACGACCCGAAAGATGTCTGCAGAGCCTTAGGAGTAAATGATCCCTACGATGTTCTGAAATCTGTAACCAATGCAAACGTGAAAGATACGGACGGTGACGGTATTCCCGACTACTGGGAAGAAGAATATGGTTTGAATCCCAAGAAATCTGCTGATGGAAAAGAAACGACTATTGACAAAAACGGGAAGTACACTAATCTGGAAATGTATCTCAATAGTCTGGTGCACGAAATCATGGTAAATGGTGCGACAGGTGGCAGTGTTATAGAATAATTTTAGTAAATTCGAACCCAAATGATAAATTAGTAATGAAAAAGAATATATTAGCAATCTGTAGTTTGATATTGGCTTTTCCTCTAGTGGGACAAGCCATGCAACCTGCCATTTCGGTTGAAAAAACATCAAAGGACTATCCTACCCCGGATCGTTCCAAAGTTCTCGCCTTCCCCGGTGCCGACGGAGCAGGAAAATATACCACCGGTGGTGCCGGAGGTGCTGTATACACTGTTACTTCCCTGGCAGACGACGGTTCGGAAGGGACACTTCGCTGGGCTATCAGCAAGAAAGGTCCCCGCACCATTGTCTTTGCGGTTAGCGGAATTATTGAATTACAAAAAGCATTAAAACTCAGCAATGGTGATGTGACCATTGCAGGACAGACAGCTCCGGGTGATGGCATTTGCCTGAAAAACTATACATTCTCTATTCAGGCAGACAACGTTATCGTCCGTTTCATCCGTTCCCGTATGGGAGTCGACATCAAACAAAAAGGTGACGACGCAATGAATGGTACTAAAGCGCACCAAAACATTATCATAGACCACTGCTCCATGAGTTGGTGTACGGACGAATGTGCCACATTCTATGATAACCGTAATTTCACTCTTCAATGGTGCATCATCAGTGAAAGTCTCGCCAATTCTATCCACGAAAAGGGAGCGCATGGTTATGGAGGTATCTGGGGTGGACAGCCTGCTACTTTTCACCATAACTTACTCGCCCATCACACTAACCGCACACCCCGTCTTTGCGGAAGCCGTTATACGGGTCGTCCGGAAGATGAAAAAGTGGAATTATTCAATAATGTGATTTATAATTATGGCAGTGATGGTGCTTATGCCGGTGAAGGAGGTTCCTACAACTTTATAAATAACTACTATAAACCGGGACCTTTCAGTGCGACAAAAGGTTCTTTCAAACGCTTGTTTACAGCGTATGCCGATGATGGCAAAAACAACAATAAAGCAGGTGTTCATGGTGTATTCTATTTCAAAGGTAACTATATGGATCCTACCTGTCCCAAACTGACCGATAAGCAGAAAGAGGCTCTTTATAAAGTGAATATGGATAACTCTTACGGACTGGTTATCAAAAAAGACTTTGCCACAGAAAAGGAAGTACTGTCTAAAAAAGCATTTGACATAGCCGAACATACTTCTTTGCAACCTGCCAAGAAAGCCTACAAAGATGTTCTCGAGTTTGCCGGTGCTTCATATCGCCGTGACGCCATAGACCAACGCATCGTAGATGAAACTCTCAAAGGCACTTATACTTACGAAGGTTCTCACGGAAGCACGAATGGAATGATTGACCAACCGTCTGATGTAGGAGGATGGCCGGAATATAAATCAGAAACAGCACTTGTTGATACAGATGGTGATGGTATTCCCGATGAATGGGAAAAGAAACACAACCTTAATCCCAATGATCCTTCAGACGGAGCCAAATATACATTAAGCCCGGAATATACAAACCTGGAAATGTATATGAACAGCCTTGTGAATCATCTATACCCTAAAAAATAAATTCGGATAACCAAGATGAGGGTAAATGTATCGAAACTCTCATAAACAAAAAATCACCCTCGCCACAGATAGTTGTAGCGAGGGTGATTTCGATAAAAGGGGAGCTTTGAACATCCACCTTTCTATATCTTTCCTTTCCCATTATTATCTCCCCACTCTATCCCGATACTCTGTAGGCGTCATTCCAACCTGTGCTTTAAAGCATTTACTGAAATAACGCGGATCATTAATGCCTACCATATACGAAATCTGGGTCATATTAAATTCTCCAGTTTCTATTAATTGTGTAGCCCGTTTGATACGCATTTCTTTGATAAATTCAATCGGAGCCAATCCGGTAAGTGTTTTTAGCTTCTTGAAGAAGACAGAACGGCTGACAGCCAGTTCCCGAACAAGATCATCTACCACCAGTTCTCCATTATCCATGTTCTGCTCCATCAATTCAACCAATTTATCCATAAACTTACGGTCGTTGGGAGACATTTCGAGAGTTGTAGGTGGAGTTTCGGACGCATCTTCTTCAGCAGACGGCATATCCGTAGCCACAGGCACTTCCTCCTGACCGGTAGAAATATTGATATGCATCAGACTATCCCGGTAGAAACTTTGCAGTTTCTTACGCTGCATCAACAGATTTTCCACACGTGCTTGCAGATAGGTAGCACTGAAAGGCTTCGTTATATAATCATCCGCACCATATTCCAATCCCTCCAGTTTGCTTTCAATCGTAGTTTTGGCAGTAAGCAAGATAATAGGTATATGGCTGGTCGTCATATCAGCACGCAGTTCACGCGTCATTTCGAGACCGTCTTTTTCAGGCATCATCACGTCACTGATGATAATATCCGGCAGGTACTTCAAAGCCTTGTTTGCCCCCTCCTTACCGTCAGCAGCTTCCACCACCCGGTACATCGGAGAAAATATACTGCGCAAGAATTCACGTAACTCCTGATTATCTTCGACTAACAGCATCAATTCTTTGGAGTTTTCTTCTTTCGCAAATTCTTCCCCATACACATCTTCAATCTTCTCCGAATCATCACTTACCAACGTTTCAGACTGAATGGAAGAATTGGCTATATCCACTACCTGTCCCATTCTTGCCGGAGCATCCGCATCTTCCAGAATAAACTCGGCTTCCTTATCATAATGTTCTTTTCCCTTGAGGAAATCGACTTTGAAGCAACTCCCTTCTCCCAAATGACTATCAACGGAAATAGTCGCTTTATGCATTTCCACCAACTCTTTCACCAATGAAAGTCCGATACCCGTACTAGCCTGATTGAAAAGATTCTTATCTACCAGATTCTCAAAACGGACAAACAGTGACTTCTTTTTGTTTTCCGCGATACCGATACCCTGATCTTGCACACCGATAGAAACCGTCTTTTCATCTTCCCGGATAAACATCGTAATCATCTTGCCATTCGGCGTATATTTAAATGCATTGGAAAGCAAATTGAATACAATCTTTTCCAGCTTATCGGCATCCACCCAAAGATAAAGATGTTCCTTTTCGGTCTGGAACAGGAAATCAATCCGATGTTCTTCGGCCACAGCTTCAAAATTATCCATCACCTTACGGACGAAAGGTACAATATCCACCCGCTGCACCTGCATCTTCATCTTCTTATTCTGAATCTTGCGGAAGTCCAGAATCTGATTGACAAGACGGAGCATCCGATTGGTGTTCCGTTCAACCACCACTAACTGTTCGCGAGCATCAGCCGGCAATTTATCATTCTTCAAGACCTGCTCCACCGGACCAGCTATCAACGTAAGCGGAGTACGCAACTCATGCGATATATTAGTAAAGAAACGCAGTTTTATATCTGAAATCTGCTGTTCGACCGAAACTTCATGCTTCAACCGATAAATAGTAAACAGGATATAAACGGCTACGAGAATAATAATCAGAATAAAAAGAACATAAAGCACATAAGCTACCGGCGTCTCCCAGAAAGAAGGCAGAATAACAATGTTCAGTATACGTTCATTATCCACCCACACACCATCACTATTCGTTGAACGAACACGGAGCACATACTCTCCTTTCGGAAGATTCGTATAAGTCACACTACGCTGCTTGTCGGCAAAAGTCCACTGTTTCTCAAATCCGTCGAGAATATAAGCATACTGTATATTCTGCGGATTGGTATAATCAAGTGCCGCAAAGTGAACGGAGAAAATATTCTCTTTATGTGAGAGCACCAATGGGTCGGTATCGTCAATATCCACCTTCAACAAGGAGTTATCTCCGGGTGTAATATCCTCATTAGTCACCATCAGTTTGGAGAATACGATAGGTGGGATATAGCTACTCTTACGAATAGAGTCGGGATTAAATATAAAGACTCCCCCACTGGCACCGAAAAGCATACTTCCTTTAGCCGTCAATGTAGAAGCCGCTTCACTAAAGCGCACCGGGAAAGTAATACTACGTTCGTCGTAACTTTCAAAACGTTCTTCAGACGGGATAAACTTACAAATTCCATTCTCCGTACTAATCCATAAATTCTCCTTACTATCTTCGCGGACAGAAAGCAAGACGTCGGAAGGAAGACCGTCCAGTACGGAATATGATTTGAACTCTCCGTGGCCGTCCTTACTGATAGATACCAGTTTGTTGAGTCCCCCGCCGAAAGTAGCCAGATACAGTTCCTTTTTCTTAGTGGAAATAATCCAATGAACATCATTATTACTCAGACTTTGCGTATCGTTCGGCATACGGGAGAAATGATAGAACTGCACATCCTCCGGTTTCTTAAAGTTCTCATCAAAAGCAACAGCTCCCGTAGTTGTACCTACCCACAGGCGTCCATTATGATCGGAAGTAATGAAACGCGCTTTGTAGCAAGGATCAATCGGATACCCTTTCAGATTGTTCCGGTGATTGATAAACAATGTCTTTCCTGCTTCATTCTCCGTGATATAATTGATACCTCCGGCAAAAGTAGCTACCCAAATACGACCATAATGATCTTCATAGATACAATACACATTATTATCGCTCAAACTGTACATATCCTCTTCATGATGAAGATAACGGGTCAGTTTATAAGACATTCCGTTGGAAGAAGTCGGCTCGGCACGGACAAGTCCGTCTCCTTTTGTTGCAATCCAGATTATTCCTTTCGAATCCTGAATAACAAAATAAACAGTTCCCAACATGGGAGTACCAGTAGTAGAAACAGTACCGTTTTCGGTCAGATACCCTTTATAAGTTTTGTCGGCATCATACATACGAAGCATACCATCTTTCAAACCAACCCACAGATTACCCAGTTTGTCTTCGCACAGGGCACGCACCTCATTATGCAATGATTCATGTTCATGCGGCATGGGAGTCATCATCGCAAAAGGAACATTCCGATAAGTCACCTTCTCCAATCCTTTGGAGTGGGTGCAAAGCCATAAATTACCTTGTTTGTCGGAGAAAGCCGAATGAATCTTATTGGAAAAACGCCAGTCACGGCTACCCAGTCCGTTATAGAAAGGAACCAACCGTTTTTTTTGAGGATCGAAGTAAGAGAAACCTCCTCCGTAAGGGTGTACCCAAAGATACCCGTTTACATCTTCATGGATATGGAAGGCCGGACGGGAACGTTCGGGATTACTGTATTCAATAAGAATCTGTTCACGGGTTACCACTCCAGTCGAGGGATTAAAATGGGCTACAACACCCGGTTCTTCCTGCTCAAACCACACTTCCGAAGAACGGTCTACATAAGCAGAAAGGATTGGTTTTGCGGGTAAAGCCTTACAAGTCAAAAATGAGTAATGCACATTTGTTTTGGTCCGCAGGTTATAAGTAAAGAAACCATCCGAATCGGTAGTAATTACAGAAACGTCCGGTGCAACGGGGTGAATGGAAGTGATCTGCCCTTTTGTAGGAAGCTCGAGCAACGTAAATTCTCCGCTATCTTTCTGATAAGACCAGATACGTCCATGATCCGAGGCAAAGCAGATGTCCTTATCCCGCTCCTGTACTGCATAGAAGGCTTGGTTCATGCCGCCAAACTTCCCTTTTGTCTCCGTAAAATAGGAATCCGGTTCTTTCTTGCCGGGGCGGATCATGCCGAGGCCGTTATCCGTCAACAGCCAGTCATTGCCTGCTTTATCCTGATGTACTTTGAATACATGCAAAGAGGGAAACAGTTCCGTCTTACTGGAATAAATATCCCATGTCAGACGATTATTCTCATTCGGATGAGTCAGGATGCGGATGGCTCCGTCATTTTCTGTCAGCAGCCAGACGGTTCCGTTCGGCATCACCTCAATGGTATGTACATTGAAAGCACTCCCCTCCTCTCCGGCAGCAGGAACTTGTTCGAAAGTCTCCGTCTTCGGGTCGAAACGATGAACACGATTATCATAAGTCAGTAGCCACAAAAAACCGTAACGGTCTTCATAGATACGGTCTACGCGATTATTGGTCAGACTGATGTAGTTTCCCTGACGGGCCTTATATGTTTTAAAGGTATAACCGTTGAAACGGTTGATTCCATCCCAAGTGGCAAACCAAAGGTTGTCTTTGTGATCTTGCAAGATGTTCATCACCGTATTTTGGGACAATCCATCTTCAGTAGAATAGTGGGTGAAAAAACAGTGCTGCTGCGCATGTGTCGAGAACACAATAGCTAGCAAAAGAATTACTGAAATTAAGGTTTTCTTCATCATATAACTCGGTTCTGTGCCGTAAAGATAGAAAAATAGTTGTAGTTTTATGCAATCTTTAGCGGCTATTTAACAGAATCGAGCCATTCTATAGGACAAGTGATCTATTGTCTTTTATATATCCATTGTTTTTTGCTTAGTAATTCATTTCTTTACAAATTCGTGAAGTCAACGTTTCACCGTTATCAGTTTGTTTCCGTACGCTACCGGATTCCATCCATCTTCGCCTACCAGTACAGTCGTGATCTCGTATCCTTGGAGGTTTTTCAGTTGTTGGGAGAAAGCGGCACGCACTTTCGGATTGGCTCCTTCGCCCCGGCTCTCATATTCGGCATAGAAGACTGTCTTTTCGTTCTCTTTCTTACCCCAATTATTCCAGCCAACAGGAAGAATATGTTTCCCCAGTTCGCAGCGAATAAATACAGCCTGTGCATACGGACGCCAGGGACGTGACAAATAGACCTTTGTAGCTTCCGCATCAGCCGTCAACCGGCAATCGTAGAAGACATAGCCGTACTTTTTCCCTTTATCGGTAGAGGGAGCAGTGACATAACCGTCGCGCTTGCTATGAATGTGGCAGCGATTGAAAACAGCGGTAGACCATCCGAAAATAAAATCGACTGTTCCTTCAATGTAGCAATCTTCGTAATATTGACGACTTTGCTTACCGTATGTGTAGAGAGTATCTTGAAAGCCCAGGAAACGACAGTTCTTAAAATAGGCACGATCGGCAGACACAAAGCAGGCAACTGCCTGTCCTACGGGACCTGATGAATTCTCGAAGGTGATGTTTTCTGCATAAAAATCGGGAGCATAGATGTAACAGCTGGACGAACCGGAAGTTCCCATGTTCTCACCGAATACATTTTTCTTGTTGGCAAAACCATCATAAGTCAATACCGCACCTTCTTCTCCAATCAGAGAAATATTGATTTTGGATTCAGGGATAATCAGTTTTTCTTTATAGGTACCCTTACGAACCAGAATCGTGGTACGCACTTCTTTGCGGAAATCAGGAACTGCATTGATTGCTTCCTGCACAGTAAAGAAATCACCGCTACCATCTTGAGCCACTACATAATCGTTATGACGGATATATTTCGCCAGTTCCGGAATTTCCTTGCCGATGGCATCCACCGCCAATCCGGCAATGGTTCGTGCTCCGTATACATTCAAGTGAGTATTGTCTTCACGGCCTTTCGGGAAGGCAGGCACCTGATTGGGCTCGACAAACATAAATAATTTCTTAGATTCTATGGGTCCAAGTCCTTGCACCAGGTCGTGAGTGATTTTATTCATATCAATGAAAGTCACTCCCAATTCTTTTGCCACATTGCGGGGAGCATCCAGATAAGCACCATGTGTATCGAATAAAACGGTTCCCTCTTTCGGTTGTTCCTTTTCTCCCGGTGTACGACGAACATCTTTTGCAATGACGTCATCCTTTGGTTGTACAAAGTTACGACGGACGATAGAGTTAAACAATACCGGTATTCCACCCTTGGCGCGGGTTTCATTTACATAGCGGCGAAGAATCTCATCAAAAGTTGTCCCCGGATCAGTGTGACGGGTAGAGTCTGCTTTCTCATCGTTATGGCCGAACTGAATAAAGACATAATCTCCTTTTTTCACTTTGGAAATCACTTTTTCCCAACGTCCTTCACTGATAAAGCTCTTGGAACTGCGTCCGTTAGCAGCATGGTTGTCTATCCGTATATCTTCAGAAAAGAATCCGGGAAGCACCATTCCCCAACCACGTTCGGGGTTTCCTCCATCTATTTTCTTGTTAGCCATGGTCGAATCGCCTATCATGAAGATAGTGATAACCGGTTTGTCCGCACGAAATGCAGAAAAAAGAATGAAAACTACTGCCAGCAGCCCCCACATTTTATGTCTTTGTGTCTTCATATTTATCTATAATTATAATACAACTAATAGTTTCAAGGCTTGAAACTGATAATCACAAGCGGGCTGGCAATCATTCGCCTTGCTTCTCTCATTTATAAGGATACCAGTTACTACTTTCTTTAAAGATGTTTTCCGGAGTATACTTCGCTACTTCCTTCTTCGTCAGTTGTTTGGCCCATGTTACACGTCCTGTCGTATCAGCACCTGCACCAGTATTTCCAAATTCGGCATAACGAGCTGTTTTTTCGTTCTCCGGATTCTTCCAGTTGTGCCATCCTTCGGGGCGGATGTGATTACCAAACTCACAATTAATAAAGACCGTTGCGGCATAAGGACGCCACGGACGACCCAGATATACTTTTTTCACGTCCGGAGCAGCTGTCAACTTGCAGTTCTTGAAGACATATCCGAATTCTTCACTTTGTGGGGTTGAAGCGGCCGTGATATATGAATCACGTTTGCTATGAAGCTCACAATATTCGAATAGAGCAGTGGAGGGACCAAAAATAAAATCGGTAGTCCCCTCGATATAACAATTGGTAAATAAGAGCCGTGTTCCTTCAGAACCTGTATAAATAGTATCCTGATTTCCCAGGAAACGGCAGTTGACAAACATGAGCCTGTCACCTTCGGTATGAAGGGCTACCGCCTGTCCCAATGGAGCCGCATTATTCTCAATCGTCAGATCCTTAAAAGTAATGTCATTTCCCTCTACTTTTACTGTATAGGTACGAAATGTCCCCATCTTATTGATGTTGGCATGATCGTCATAAGTGATAATCGTTTTCTCTGCACTTTCGCCCACCAGTTGAACATTCTTTACCCAAGAAGGGATGACCAGTTTTTCTTTATAGACACCATTCTTGATAAATATAGTTACCGTATAATCCATAAAAGTGCGGACAGCTTCCACTGCTTCCTGAATATTACGATAGTCTCCCGTCCCGTCACGTGTCACAATGATTGTGTCTTTGCGTTGCTGTTGCTGTGAATAAACAGATGTTGCTCCCACGCCAAGCAGAAGCAAACACATCATTCCTTTCAAAATAGTCCTTTTCATCGCTGGAAATTACTTTTGTAAACGTTCATATTCCAAGCTAGCCATAATAAAAGGTCCTACGGCTTTAGGATCATTATTGCGGATAGTTTCATTTATATAATAATCATAATCACCGGAACGGTACACCTTTCCTCCCAATCCTGCCACTGCACAAGCTTTGGTGATGGTTACCAATCCGTTTTTGTCCACTTCGATAAAATTATCGAGAAATCCCTTATAACCTTTCAGCGCTACATCCAAATAAGATTTATCAATATATCCCAGACGGACTGCCTTAAAGAGCGAATAAATAAACATAGCAGAGCAGGAAGATTCCACATAATTTCCCTTGTCCCCACTCCTGTCCATTACCTGATACCACCCTCCTGTCTTCGGGTCTTGAAGTTTCTTCACCTGCACAGCCACATTATTAAGGATATCCAGCAGGGAATCTCTTCCGGCTTCATGCAGCGGAATAAATTCAAGTACATCTACCAATGCCATCGCATACCATCCCATAGCACGTCCCCAAGTATGTTTCGACTGTCCGGTCACCGGATCTGCCCAACGTTCGGTACGACTTACATCGCACGCATGGCGATAAAGACCGTTCTTAGGGTCATACGTATGGCGCGCACAGGTGATAAATTGGTTGATTACATCTGCATAATCCTGCGGAAGATTATTACGGAAAGCATATTCAGCATAAAAAGGAGCTCCCATGTAAATCCCGTCCAGCCACATCTGATGAGGATAAATCTTTTTGTGCCAGAAACCACCGTCTTCATTGCGCGGCTGTCCTTCAAACTGGCTATAAAGCAGATCGAGCGCTTTTTTATATTTAGGATTCTTCGTTTGCTCATAGATACGGAAAAGAATTTTTCCGGAGTTGATACGGTCGAGACTATAATCAGTTAGTTTATAAGCTGTAATGCTTCCGTCGTCGTGCACCATTGTATCTGCGTATGCGATGGCGTAATCGCGAATTTTCTTGTCGCCATAAGTGTCGTAAACATCGAGCATGGCTCCCAATTCAAGTCCGTGGCAATAGTCCCACTTCAATTTCGGTTGAAAATCGAGCTGCCAGGATTGCGGGTAACGGATCATTTCCGATTCAGTCAATCGTACAGACCAGGGCAACTTGCTGTCGACCTGCTGCGCTGATACCGAAACAGTCATTGTAACCAATAAAGCCAATATAAAAAAATTATAAAAAGGAGTTTGTCTCATGGTTTGTTATTTTAAGGATTCAACATAGTCTTTTTTCACGCTACGAAAGTAGTGCTTTTCCTCCAAACCCGGTAGGAATTTTTAGTCAAGTAGGTGCATTTTTTGTTTTTCGTGCACGGAAACGACTAATTTTGTGCACGCAAACGTCAAAAATGTCCATTTTTGATGCAATATCTAATAAATTAAGAGTTTCGTTTTGGAAGAAAGCAAAAAAGGTCTTACTTTTGGCACGGTTTACAACTAATACCCTCTGGGGAAACACTGGAAATTTATCATTAAAACAGAGAAAAAATAGAACAGAATGGAAGAAGTATTCAAGTACATTATCGGTCTTGGAGCGGCAGTGATGATGCCGGTCATTTTCACAATCTTAGGAGTATGTATCGGTATTAAATTCTCTAAAGCGCTGAAAAGCGGTTTATTGGTAGGTGTCGGTTTCGTTGGTTTATCGGTAGTGACAGCGTTGCTTACCAGCAGCCTGGGCCCTGCATTAAGTAAAATGGTAGAAATCTACGGATTGGAACTGGGAATTTTCGACATGGGATGGCCTTCTGCAGCAGCAGTTGCCTACAACACCTCTGTCGGTGCTTTTATTATCCCGGTTTGTCTGGGCGTTAACTTGCTGATGTTGCTTACCAAAACAACCCGCACTGTCAACATCGACCTTTGGAACTACTGGCATTTCGCCTTTATCGGAGCGATCGTTTATTTTGCTTCCGACAATATCTTCTGGGGATTCTTCGCAGCAATCATCTGCTACATCATTACATTGGTAATGGCGGATATGACTGCTCCCGCTTTTCAAAAGTTCTATGATAAAATGGAGGGTATCTCTATTCCACAACCCTTCTGCCAAAGTTTTGTTCCGTTTGCTATTGTAATCAATAAACTACTTGATAAAATTCCGGGATTCGACAAACTGAATATCGACTCCGAAGGTATGAAAAAGAAATTCGGACTGATGGGTGAACCGTTGTTCCTGGGTATTGTCATCGGTTGTGGTATCGGAGCATTGGGTTGTGCCAGCTGGAAAGAAGTATTGGATGGTATTCCGGGTATTTTAGGATTAGGTATCAAGATGGGTGCAGTAATGGAATTGATTCCACGTATCACCAGCCTTTTCATCGAAGGTTTGAAACCGATTTCTGACGCTACCCGTGAGTTGATCGCTAAAAAATATAAGAGTAACACCGGTTTGAGCATCGGCATGAGCCCTGCACTGGTTATCGGTCACCCGACTACGTTGGTGGTATCCCTGCTTTTGATTCCTGTTACAATCTTCCTGGCTGTTATCCTTCCGGGCAACCGTTTCTTACCTTTGGCCTCTCTGGCAGGTATGTTCTATCTGTTCCCGATGATTCTGCCTATTACAAAAGGTAACGTAGTGAAATCATTCATTATCGGTCTGGTAGCTTTGATCGTAGGTCTGTATTTCGTAACCGAACTGGCAGGCTTCTTCACAATGGCTGCTAAAGATGTATATGCTGCAACAGGCGACCCGACAGTAAATATCCCCGCCGGTTTTGAAGGTGGAGCACTCGACTTCGCTTCCAGCCTCTTCTGCTGGGGTATCTTCCACCTGACTTATAGTCTGAAGATTATCGGTCCTGCCATCCTTGTGGCACTGGCACTCGGAATGGCTATCTACAACCGTATCCGCATGACCCGGAATGACGCAAAAAATGCAGCAATGAATAATAAAGAATAATATAAATACTATAAAGAAAAGATGATGAAAAAATTAGCAATTGCAATGATGTTGGGTATCGCAGCGATGTCTGCTTCTGCCCAGGTGAATTACAAGATGCAAGTGGCTTGCAATCCGCAAGACGTGAAAACGTATGATACTAACCGCTTGCGTAGTAGCTTCCTGATGGAAAAAGTGATGGTTCCAAACGAAATCAATGTCACTTATTCAATGTACGACCGCCTGATCTTCGGTGGCGCAGTACCTGCAACTAAAGAGCTGGTACTTGAAACAATCGACCCGCTGAAAGCTAAATTCTTCCTCGAACGTCGCGAACTGGGTGTCATCAATGTGGGTGGCGAAGGTATCGTAACTGTAGACGGTAAAGAATACGTGCTGAAATTCAAAGATGCTTTGTATGTAGGTAGAGGCAAGCAGAAAGTGACTTTCAAGAGTAAAGACTCCAACAATCCCGCCAAGTTCTACATCAACTCGGCTACTGCCCACAAAGAATACAAAACTCAATTGATTACTATCGACGGACGCAAAGGCTCGCTGAAAGCGAACTCATTTGCTGCCGGAAAGATGGAAGAAAGCAACGATCGCGTTATCAACCAGTTGATTGTTAACAATGTGCTTGAAGAAGGTCCTTGCCAATTGCAGATGGGATTGACAGAATTGAAACCGGGTAGTGTATGGAATACGATGCCGGCACACACTCACTCTCGTCGTGTGGAAGCATACTTCTATTTCAATGTACCGGCAGGCAATGCTATCTGCCACTTCATGGGCGAACCTCAAGAAGAGCGTATCGTATGGATGCAAAACGAGCAGGCTATCATGTCACCGGAATGGTCTATCCACGCTGCTGCCGGAACAAGCAACTATATGTTTATCTGGGGTATGGCAGGTGAAAACCTCGACTACGGAGACATGGACAAGATCAAATATACAGAAATGCGCTAACCGTTGCGTATTCCTACTCATATATATAATCAATGATCCGAAAAACTTCATTCTTTTCTCTTACGGGAGAAAGGGATGAAGTTTTCCGGATTTTACATATTCTTCCCCCAAAGAACAAACACCTCGTTACCTATTATATATAAGATGTAACAAAATCCATATATAATGCAACGAATAATACATGATTTTGACCAATTTTTACAAATAAAATTCAGTCGAAATACCGACCTTTGTCAACGAAACAAAATCTATTTAAATCCATTATCATGAATGCATTTCAAAAAACAGGCGAAAAGATGACAAACTACAGATGGACCATCTGTGCTATGCTATTTTTTGCTACTACAGTTAACTATCTCGACCGTCAGGTTCTCTCATTGACGTGGGACGAGTTTATCAAACCGGAATTCCACTGGGATGAATCTCACTACGGTACTATTACTTCTGTTTTCTCCATTGTATACGCTATATGTATGCTGTTTGCCGGTCGCTTTGTCGATTGGATGGGAACTAAAAAAGGATTTTTATGGGCCATCGGTGTATGGTCGGCAGGTGCTTGTCTTCATGCCGTTTGCGGTATCGTTACAGAAGCACAGGTAGGTCTGCATAGTGCAGCAGAACTGGCAGGTGCCACAGGAGATGTGGTGGTGACCATTGCTACTGTCAGTATGTACTGTTTCCTCGCTGCCCGCTGTATCCTTGCTTTAGGAGAAGCCGGTAACTTCCCCGCTGCAATTAAAGTAACTGCAGAGTATTTCCCTAAGAAAGACCGTGCTTACGCTACTTCTATCTTCAACGCCGGTGCTTCTATCGGTGCATTGATCGCTCCTCTTACCATTCCTATCCTGGCAAAAATGTTCGGTTGGGAAATGGCATTTATCGTAATTGGTGGACTTGGTTTCATCTGGATGGGATTCTGGGTATTCATGTATGATGCTCCGTCGAAAAGCAAACATGTTAACCAGGCAGAGCTTGATTATATCGAGCAAGACCAGCGTGAAGCAGGTAGCGCTCCGATGGCAGACGAGAAGGATGAAAAGAGAATGAAATTCTGGCAATGTTTCAGCTACAAGCAGACATGGGCTTTCATCTTTGGTAAGTTCACCACCGACGGTGTATGGTGGTTCTTCCTTTTCTGGACTCCGTCTTACCTGAATACTCAATTCGGTATCAAAACTTCCGATCCGCTGGGTATGGCATTGATCTTTACGCTTTATGCAGTGACGATGTTGTCTATCTACGGTGGTAAATTGCCTACTATCTTTATCAACAAAACAGGTATGAATCCGTATGCAGCCCGTATGAAAGCGATGTTGATCTTCGCCTTCTTCCCATTGGTTGTATTGTTGGCACAGCCGTTAGGTACGGTTTCTCCATGGTTCCCGGTTATTTTGATCGGCATCGGTGGGGCCGCTCACCAGTCCTGGTCGGCTAACATCTTCTCTACCGTAGGTGATATGTTCCCAAGAACTGCTATCGCAAGTATCACTGGTATCGGTGGTATGGCAGGTGGTTTCGGCTCCATGATTCTTCAGAAAGTGGCAGGTAACTTATTCGTATATGCTTCCGGAACAACGATGGTTGACGGCAAAGAAGTGGAAATGACGAAAGAGTTGCTGGAACAGGGAGCGCAATTTGTACACCCTGCCATGACATTCATGGGCTTTGAGGGTAAACCGGCCGGATATTTCATTATCTTCTGCGTATGTGCAGTAGCTTATCTGATTGGCTGGATCATCATGAAAGCATTAGTTCCGAAATACAAACCTATCGTATTGGATTAATTCCATTTCAATAGATACTATCAATAAAAACAAAAGAGTAATCCGGCGCCGGATTACTCTTTTGTTTTTTAACCAATTATTCAAAAAAATGAAAAAATAAAAAAGCCTCTTCTCACGAAGAAGGCTTTTTAGGTTTACTTATCCTGCATCATCCTCCTGCAAAATATTTAAACGTAACACTAAAAACAGTGTTTTTGCATTCCTATAATGAAGTATAGTAAACGTTAAGATGAAAAAAAGGGAAGTCTCACGACTTCCACAATTCTTCTAACCTTAAATCTAAATCTCTATGAAAAAAACGTGTTGCAAATATAGGCGTTTGTTCTATATAGAGGTGTTAATGAATTGCATAAAGAGAGAATAAAAACTAACATCTGCAAAATGATGCAATTTTTCAGAAGCCTTCTATTAAATTTAATAAACTTTTATAGAGTGGATTACGTTCCAGGAGTTCGGGAACTCCTGTGATGAACATCTGTTTCCTTGCACGGGTCAAGGCAACATTCAGTTTCCGGTCAATCAAAACACCCTCTTCTTCCGTCAGATTGGATAGAAATTTTAATTGATAAGGGTAGTTGACACAGAAGGAATAGATTATTACATCACGCTCGCTTCCCTGGAACCGTTCCACGGTGTCAACCAGAATGCGATTCAGAGCCGGAATGCCAACTGATTCTATTTCTTTTTTAATCAATGCTATCTGACTTCGGTAAGGAGTAATGATTCCTAAAGTACGGGATTCGTCAAAATCCGACTGATGGCGTTCATAAATGCGAACGGCCAAATCTGCAACGATACGTGCTTCCGAATAGTTGATTTTGGCAGATGCACCCGCTTTCTCCGGCACAGACGGATAAAAGGCCAAACGGCGAATCGTGTCAGAGTCCTCTATTTGATGAGGTAGTCCGACAGGAATCAGACGACCTCCGTAAAAAGCACGATTGGCGAATAAGGCAACTTCCGGATGCATGCGTCCCTGACGACAAAGCATATCATAGGAACGATGAATAGCGGACGATGAACAGGCTGCCGTACAGTTCCGATAAAGACGTTCGAACAAAGAATCTTTCAGATTGCTCAACCCGATAGACAGTAATGATTCATCATAGATTGCCGACTGTTCGGTATTTTGCTGCACAACAGCAGGCAGTTGCTTATGATCTCCGATCAATACAAACTTATCAATTGCATTTTTCCCATCTTCTCCACGGGCACAGAGAATACCTAGTAACTGCGGCTCCAATATTTGAGTAGCCTCATCAATGATAGCCACATCAAAATGCTTCAGACGGAATAGTTCGGGTTTACCGGAAATAGCCGCTACCGTTCCCACAATAATCCGGCAATTCCGGATACGCTCGTAGACCTCTGAACGACGGTTGCAGGAAGATAACTCATTTTCAATCAGATGCTCCCGATAGGCTTCATCGCAAGATAATTCATTTCCTACCCGGATAAAATCAACTGCAGGAGCAATGGAAGCCAACGACTTGCATATCTCATCAACCGCCCGGTTGGTATAGGAAAGCAAAAGAATCTGTGCATCCTTGTCTGCATGAAAAGTTTCTACCATTTTCTTTAAGGCACACGAAGTCTTGCCCGTTCCCGGAGGTCCGATAAGAAGGAAATAATCCTGTGCGGCTTTTGCTTTCAAGGCAACTCGTGTAAAATCATCCTTCGAACAGGAAATGAGAGAATCCAATGATTCATCAAACCTCGGAGGACGCTGTGATAACAACAAGTCCCGGCGTTCCTGTGTAGCGGAAAGGTAGGTGTACAAGCCCTGATACATGGAGCGGAATGTCGTATCCATCGTATCATGTTCTATCGCATAGAGACTTTCGGCAGGAAGTACGGATGGATTCTGCTGGGTAGAACGCAAGCGAATACCTATTTCGTTTTCCGTCAGGTACTCTATATTGCCCTTGAAAACCATTTTATTGGTGACATTATCTGTATCGCAATTCCGCTCATAAAGGATAATGGCGTCTCCTTGACGGAAATTAGGGAGAAAAGTTTCAGTTTCAAGAGCTTCACTACTGATAGTCTTACTTTCAGAGGTTTCATTTTCAGTAATGTTATTTCTGGTAGTTTTATCTACGGTTATCTTATTTCCCAAAGCATCCCCAACCTTTTCCCTTTGAAAGAAAGTAAAAGTAAGTCCGGCTTTATGTTCATCAGCAGCATGGTTCTCCTTTATTTTCAGATCATAAATGATTTCTCCGGCCTCACATTTCTCGGCCAATGTAGAGAGCCACAAAGAAGCTGCCCCTGTACGTCCCTCATAATCCACGTCACCGGATTTTGAGGTATAAAGTTCCTTTGTTATAAAGTTGTACACCGCATAGAAGTAATTCTTTTCCAATGCGGAAAGAGCTTTCAGTTTCGATTGAAAGTTATCAATAGAAGGACGCAGGTATGTTTCCCAGAAACGCCCTTTCAATCCTCGTTCATTCAAGGTGGAAGCATTGATTTCTTCCAGTTTTTGCGACGTATATTCGAGGCTGTTTCGTAATTGGATGCCATATTCATCAGCTACAATCCGGTTACGCAAATCAATTACCCGGCGTACCATCGCCCACGAAGGACGGGAAGGGTAAAGAAGCGGATAGCGGGTATAAAGCAAATAGGCTTTCACTTTCCGGTGATCCATTCCCATCGAATATTGCAATACCGCCTGATAAAGCAACATCTGTACCTTATTATTCTCTTTCGGTTCTACCTTGCCCCGGATAGCATACTCATCCGCTTTACCGGATTTCATTTCGATGAAAGAAGACATATCCCGCTGCATATAGTCAAGACGTCCCTGAAGTCCGAGTGCCTCGCAAATATAAGATGGTTCGAGCACGGCATCTGTTTTGTCAAGCTCATAGCCGGCTGCATGAAAGGTGTCATTTACTGTTTCACGAATATGATCGAAGTGCAATTTGCAGTCTTCAAAGAATTGGCGTTCTTTCTCCTTGTCTCGCAAATCAGAACAGGCGGCCAGTTCAATAGGATAACGCCGGAAGGCTTTCTGCATACAGGTACGATAGTCTATCTCTTCGCTCTTTGCATGAATCCATTCGTCCAGAAAAAGGTTGGCTATATTTCCCAGTAATAAAGGACGGGCATTTTCGATTGGTTGAAGACGGGAAAGAAAATAGTTGGCCGGATGGTGTCCGTAGTCACGGAAACACTCGGCAAGGGAACTGATGTCGAGCAAGTAATCCGGTTCGAGTACGATAAAAGAAGGGGTCAGGATTCCTGCTTCATCGATGGCTACATCCAATAAGTTAACTTGCGCATGACGCCAAAGCTGCTTGCACGTTTCTGCAAACTCTTCATTGATTTGGGGAACATTATAACGGACAAGGTATGGTTGCTCCGAAACTTCATCCAAGGGAGTCACATACAGATATTGTTCATCGGCATACTGGAAACAGACACGCATCCGCTGTACCCGTTCGCGGGCAGGAGGCGCAACCAAATAGGTAGCATCCGCACGCGGAAGTAGTCGATATAGTTCCAGAGGAATATCTTCATCCAAAAGTTTACGGATAAAGAAAGCTAGGGTTTTCGCATCCCGCAAGAGTTGTTCCCGGTTGGGCTCTTGTTGACGGTTCAGGATAGCATTTGAAGTTAACCGGAAGGTATGCAGCCGGTTCTGCTCTGCAACAGAAAGACCCACCTTAGCCGACACAAAACTAATTCGTGCGGAAAGGTCGGTCATCTGTAAACTTTCGTTTTGCATTTGCGCGCGACAAATGCGTTCCAGCAAGTCGCGCATTTGCTTATATCCTACGGCAAGATAGGCATCTTCTGCCCGGCAAACTGCTAAAAGTAATTCATAAGATTCTATCGCTTCACTCTTCGGACAGGGCAACTTCATCTCCAGCTTCATCTTCTACTTCCTCTTCCTCTTCGGTTTTCTTCTTGTCTTTTATCATCAAAATACTCATCTCGTACAACAGATAAAGTGGAATAGCTACGACACTCAATGTGAAGGGGTCGCCTGTCGGAGTAATAATAGCAGCTGCTATCACGATGACAACCACCGCATGACGGCGGTATTTCCGCAAGAAAGACTTGTTCACTACTCCCAGTAAAGAAAGCAGCCATGTAACCAATGGAAGTTCAAAAGCCAATCCCATGCAGAGAACCAGCATCATAAAATTATCTATATAGGAATTGAGCGACAAGATGTTCTCCACTTCCGAGCTCAACTGATAGGTAGACAGGAAACGGAGCGTCAATGGATATACCATAAAGTAACCTAACAGGACACCGATGAAGAACATCACTGTTCCGATAGTCAATGCTTTACGTACTCCTTTTCTCTCATTCGGATAAAGAGCGGGATTGATGAAACGCCATATTTCAAAGAAGAGATAAGGCATAGCTGTCACAACCGACATCCAAAAAGCTGTCGACATGTGAATAAAGAATGGAGCAGCCAAGTTAATATTGACTAGCTTCACGTAAAATTTTTGCGTAAAAAAATCATCGGTCAAATCAAATGTCTTCCCGATATGCCGTAATAAATCGTAGAATATGAAATCATTGTGGCAAGGTGCCAGTATCACATGATCGAAAAGATAGGGCATAGCAATGAAGTAGCCTATCGCCAATACAAACCAAATTCCAATCACCCGAAAAAGTACCTTACGCAGTTCATCCAAATGATCCCAAAAGGTCATTTCTGCCATCCGTACTTGCTTTACTTACCTGTGTCAGCAGGTTTATCCAGATCTTCTTTTGCCTTGTTTATTTCATCTTTTGCTTCGTTCACACCGTCTTTGAAGCTCTTCACGCCTTTGCCTAATCCGCGCATCAGTTCAGGTATTTTCTTTCCACCAAAAAGAAGAAGGATAACCAAAGCGATAATAATCCATTCGGACCCACTAGGCAAAAAGCCTAACAATAATAAGTTTGTCATAAGTTTATTTGATAAAGAGGTTTTTAATAGTTGCTGCAAATATAATACTTTCACCACAGAGTAACGCAGAGTTCCACAGAGTTTTTTATTTTTATTTCGTTTGCTCTGTGAGGCTCCATGCCACTCCGGAGTGAATTAATCCTGATAATATACCCGCTTCACCCGTGTCGATATACTTGTCAACACTTCGTAAGGGATTGTATCCAGCGTATCGGACAAAACCGTAATCGGAAGATCATCACCGAAAATGATGGCCTGATCGCCTTCCCGGCAGTCGATGTCCGTTACATCTATCATGCACACATCCATGCAGATATTACCCACATAAGGAGCTTTCTTTCCGTTCACCAGGCAATAAGCATTGCCACGTCCCAAATGACGGTTTAATCCATCCGCATAGCCGATAGGAATAGCTGCAATACGCGAAGGGCGTACCAGATGTCCCATCCGGCTATATCCCACCGTATCTTCCTGGGGAACATCCCTAATCTGAAGAATGGTAGTTTTGAGCGTACTCACATTATGTATAATCGAATTGTCTATCGGGCTAACGCCATAAAGTCCGATTCCCAAACGTACCATATCAAACTGTGCATCGGGGAAACGTTCGATTCCTGCCGTATTGCAAATATGGCGCAGAATCTTGTGAGAGAAAGCGGCCTGCAATTCCTGCGAACCTTTCTCGAACAATTCAATCTGTTCACGGGTGAAAGCGTCGAACTGCGGCGAATCACTTCCTACAAAATGAGAGAATACCGAACGGGGGATCACCGCACTCTGATTCTTCAGACGACGAATGAGCAATGGTATATCTTCTACCGCAAAGCCCAGACGGTGCATACCTGTATCCAGTTTCACATGAATCGGGAAGTTGGTGATTCCTTCTTTTTCTGCCGCTTTGATGAGCGCATCGAGCAGATGAAAATTATAGACTTCCGGTTCCAGCTTATAATCGAACATGGTTTTGAATGCCGTAAGCTCCGGATCCATGATTATAATAGAGGTGGTAATACCTGCTTTACGAAGTTCGGAACCTTCGTCAGCCACGGCCACAGCCAGATAATCGACATGGTGTTCCTGCAAGCTCTTGGCTATTTCGTACGAACCGGCTCCGTAAGCGGATGCTTTCACCATACAGATCACCTTTGTTTCCGGATGGCGAAGCATGGAACGGTAATGGTTCAGATTGGCGACCATCGCTCCGAGGTTTACTTCAAGGATGGTTTCATGCACCTTCAATTCAAGTTCTTCGGATACCAAATCAAAGTTGAACACGCGCGAACCTTTTACCAGAATTACTTCCGAATGAAGTGATTTGAGTATGCCGGATGTTAGAAGTGCTTCTGTGTTAGGAAAGAAGTAACGTTCGAGATCGTCATCAAAACGAGCGGAACAGGAGGATATTTCCTGCCCTACACCAATCAGTTTATTTATTCCTTTACTCTGCACCAACTGTGCTACACGTCGATAAAGCGTAGCGGTACTTTGTCCGGTTTCCAGTATATCCGACAGGATCAGTGTCCGTTTCAAGCCTTTCTTTTCCGAACGACGTACCAGAAAGTCGAGTGCAATATCCAACGATGCCAGGTCTGAATTATAACTATCATTAATCAATACGCAGTTATTCTTTCCTTCTTTCACTTCCAGACGCATGGCAATCGGTTCGAGACGGGCCATCCGTTCGGTGATCTGGTCGGCAGGTGTCATCAGGTAAAGACAAGCCGCCAGGCAATTCAGCACATTTTCAATGGAAGCGTCATCGATGAAAGGAATACAGAATGTATTATCCATTTCCAGATAACGATAGGATATAACGGTATGATCTTCTTTCTTGATTACACGGCTGATATACAACGGACGTTCAATATCCCTACGGCTCCAGGCTATTTCACGTGCAGTCAGCATTGATTTTGCGACACAATTACTGATTAATTCGTTATCGCCGTTGTAAATCACTACATCGCAATCTTTGAAAAGCGTCAGCTTCTCCATGCATTTCTCTTGCAATGAGAAGAAATTTTCCTGATGGGCACCGCCGATATTGGTCAGAATACCAATGGTAGGCTTTATCATTCGTTTCAAGGCTCCCATCTCTCCCATTTCGGAGATGCCGGCTTCGAAGATGCCCAGTTCTGCTTCTTCTGAAAGTTGCCATACAGAAAGAGGAACTCCGATCTGCGAATTATAGCTACGCGGAGAACGGACGATACAACGATCCGGACTAAGTAACTGATGCAACCACTCTTTCACAATGGTTTTTCCATTGCTTCCGGTAATACCGATAACAGGGATTTTAAATTTATCACGATGCGCTTCGGCAAGCTTCTGCAAAGCCTTCAGAGGATTGGGAACGATAAGGAAATTGAGAGTTGAGAGTTGAGAATTGAGAATTGGCTGCGCATCATCATCCTGCCCAGATTTCTCCATTTTCAATTCTCCATTCTCAATTAATTTAAAGTCTTCTTCTGTTATTACAAAATTGCGTACGCCCCGGTCGTATAATTCGGGGATATAACGGACTCCGCTATTTCGTTTGGTAGTTAAAGCAAAAAAGAGAGTTTCTTCCGGAAAACTCAAAGAGCGGCTGTCTGTTAACAGCCAATCAATAGTCGCTTTATGTTTGCCCATACGGCGGGCACCGATACTTTTGGCTATGGATTCAATCGCATATGACATAGTTCTGTTTCTTTTTGAAAATCTAAGTACGGGTATTTTCCGATAAGTCGTTCTATTTTTAACACTATTTGTCCTAAAAAGCGTTGATACGCCTCTGACTCGGGGTGAAAGGGTTTATGTGCCAAGTCCCGGCGGATGTCCTGCACTGCCATGATAACCTGCTTTGTTTCAGCGGAAAAGAAGGTTTCGGAGAAGCGTTCCCACAGGTAACGAATCGCCAGAGGAGACGGATGCAGCATATCGTCAGCATAGAAGCGATAATCACGCAATTCGTCTAATATGATTTCATAAGAGGGGAAGTAGAACACTCGTTCCGGGAACAATTGCTGCAACCGGTCGATGGCCAGTAACAACGTAGATTTACTTAATTGATTGGCGTGCATTCCGTCGCGTATATGACGGATCGGGCTGACTGTAAACAGCCATTTTAATTCCGGATTGCAGGCTGCCATTCCGGTGATGAGCGCTGTATAATCTTCTACAATTTCTTCAACAGTAAGCCGGTAACGTAAGAAATGGTTTTCCGGCAGTTGATGGCAGTTGGCTACCACTTGCCCACTCTCTTTTTGTTTATAAACATAAGCGGTGCCCAAAGTTACCATTAGCCAGTTCAACTCCGGCAGTCTTTGATGGGCGTGATGAAGACGGGCATTTATGGTATGCAACGTTTCTTCGGGCATAAAAGCTGAAAAAGAGCCGTGATGCATCGGACTATGCCATAAGTCTTTGTAGGCAAACAAATCCTGGCTGGTATATTCTTTATTTCCCATAATCTCTCTCAAAGCGGATGAGACGGACAAAGGATTATAAAGGATACCAAAAGGATTCAGATCCAGCTGAAACCCAGCGTCCATTAATTGTCTCCCGATATTTTCTGCAAAACAGGAGCCCATCAGAAGAATACGATCTGCATGACTGACAGGTGGCATCCCGGCAGGCAATTCTACAGATGTTTGAAAGTTCATACGATTTTCCATCATTTCATTACGTTTCATGTGCAAAAGTAATCAAAAAACAATTTCCTACCTCTTTTTCCTCACGATTCAATAATCTTAGGGAGTATGGAAAAACAGATACGTCCCTATGCCGAATAAGATTTTATAAAAAAAAGGGGGGCGAATATACTTTCTTTTCGTATTTTTGCACTAAATTTCCTCGAATCATGAAGAATGAACCGATATATAACTTGCTAAACACTATCAATTATCCTGACGACCTGCGAAGACTAGACGTAGAGCAACTGCCGGAGGTATGTAGTGAATTAAGGCAAGACATTATTAAAGAACTCTGCTGCAACCCGGGGCATTTTGCTGCCAGTCTGGGAACAGTGGAGCTGACCGTAGCTTTACACTACGTCTACAATACACCTTATGACCGTATTGTATGGGACGTGGGACATCAGGCATACGGTCACAAAATACTGACAGGACGCCGTGAAGCCTTTTCTACGAACAGGAAACTCGGAGGAATCCGTCCTTTCCCGTCTCCGGAAGAAAGCGAATATGATACTTTCACGTGCGGACATGCTTCCAATTCTATTTCTGCAGCTCTCGGTATGGCTGTCGCAGCCGCCAGGAAAGGAGATGCCAAACGCCATGTAGTAGCCATCATCGGCGACGGTTCCATGAGTGGCGGACTGGCTTTTGAAGGACTGAACAATGCATCTGCCACGTCGAACAACCTGCTCATTATCCTGAATGACAATGACATGGCCATTGACCGGAGTGTAGGAGGTATGAAGCAGTATCTCGTCAACCTGACAACTTCCAACCGCTATAATCAGCTACGTTTCAAGCTCTCGCGCATGTTGTTCAAGCTCGGCATCCTAAACGAAGAACGCCGCAAAGCGCTCATACGTTTCGGGAACAGCCTGAAATCAATGGCTGCACAGCAACAGAATATTTTCGAAGGGATGAATATCCGTTACTTCGGTCCGATAGACGGACACGACGTAAAGAATCTGGCAAGAGTATTGCGCGACATCAAAGATATGCAAGGACCTAAAATCCTGCATCTGCATACTATCAAAGGAAAAGGATTCGGACCGGCAGAAAAGCACGCTACCGAATGGCATGCTCCCGGCAAATTCGATCCGGTCACCGGCGAACGTTTCATTGCTAACACTGAAGGAATGCCTCCGCTTTTCCAGGATGTATTCGGAAATACATTGGTAGAGCTTGCCGAAGCCAATCCGAAGATTGTCGGTGTCACTCCTGCCATGCCTAGCGGTTGTTCGATGAATATACTGATGGAGAAAATGCCCAAACGCGCGTTTGATGTAGGCATTGCCGAAGGACATGCGGTTACTTTCTCCGGTGGAATGGCAAAAGACGGACTGCAACCATTCTGCAATATCTATTCTTCTTTTATGCAACGCGCGCATGATAATATCATTCATGACGTAGCGATTCAGAATCTCCCTGTTGTTTTGTGCCTTGACCGTGCCGGCTTGGTTGGCGAAGACGGTCCCACTCATCACGGAGCTTTTGATATGGCATGTTTGCGTCCAATCCCCAATCTGACGATCAGTTCGCCCATGGACGAACATGAATTACGTCGCTTGATGTATACGGCACAATTACCGGACAAGGGCCCGTTCGTGATTCGTTACCCTCGTGGACGAGGTGTATTAGTAGACTGGAAGTGTCCATTGGAAGAGATTCCGGTGGGAAAAGGACGAAAACTGAAAGAGGGCAACGACCTTGCGGTTATCACTATCGGACCTATAGGAAACATAGCTGCCCGTGCCATCACCCGGGCAGAAGCTGATTTCGGTCTGTCGATCGCCCATTACGATTTGCGTTTCCTGAAACCGCTGGACGAAGAGCTGTTACATGAGGTAGGACGCAAATTCCAACGTGTCCTGACTATCGAAGACGGGATTATCAAAGGCGGGATGGGTAGTGCTATCCTTGAATTTATGGCAGACAACGAATACAAACCAACCGTGAAGCGTATCGGTATCCCCAACCTATTTGTAGAGCATGGATCAGTTGCCGAACTGTATCAACTGTGCGGCATGGATGAAGAAGGGATTCTGACTAAAATAAAAGAATTTATCAATTGACATGAAGATTATTATTGCCGGTGCCGGCAACGTAGGCACCCATTTGGCCAAGCTGTTATCGCGCGAGAAGCAAGATATCATCTTGATGGATGATGACGAAGAGAAACTAAGTGCTCTTAGTGCCAATTTTGACTTGCTGACTGTTGCCGCTTCTCCTTCTTCCATCTCCGGATTGAAAGAAGTGGGCGTCAAAGAAGCCGACCTGTTTATCGCAGTCACACCGGACGAAAGCCGTAACATGACTGCCTGTATGCTGGCTACCAATCTGGGAGCTAAAAAGACAGTGGCACGTATCGACAATTACGAATATCTTCTGCCCAAAAATAAAGAGTTTTTCCAGAAGCTGGGAGTCGATTCTCTGATTTACCCGGAAATGCTGGCTGCGAAAGAAATCGTATCTTCCATGCGTATGAGCTGGGTACGCCAATGGTGGGAGTTTTGTGGAGGTTCTCTGGTTCTGATTGGTACGAAGATGCGCGAAAAGGCTGAAATCCTGAATATACCGCTGCATCAGCTAGGCGGTCCTAACATACCTTATCACGTAGTAGCCATCAAACGCGGAACGGAGACGATTATTCCCCGCGGAGACGATGTCGTTAAATTGCATGATATTGTTTATTTCACCACTACCCGCAAGTATATTCCTTATATTCGTAAGATAGCCGGCAAGGAAGATTATGCCGACGTACGCAATGTGATGATTATGGGGGGAAGCCGTATCGCAGTCCGTACCGCACAATATGTGCCGGACTATATGCAGGTGAAAATAGTTGATAATGACCTGAACCGTTGTAACCGCCTGACAGAGTTACTGGATGATAAGACAATGATTATCAACGGAGATGGTCGCGACATGGATTTGCTCATCGAAGAGGGACTAAAGAATACCGAAGCATTTGTTGCTCTGACCGGTAACTCGGAAACAAATATTCTAGCCTGTCTCGCCGCTAAACGTATGGGAGTGGAAAAGACGGTGGCAGAAGTGGAGAATATCGACTATATCGGTATGGCGGAAAGTCTTGACATCGGTACTGTTATCAATAAAAAAATGATTGCTGCCAGCCATATCTACCAAATGATGTTGGATGCCGACGTGTCTAATGTGAAATGTCTTACTTTTGCCAATGCGGACGTTGCTGAATTCACTGTACCGGAAGGTGCTAAAATCACCAAACACCTGATTAAAGACCTGGGACTCCCAAAGGGTACTACCATCGGAGGAATGATCCGCAACGGAGAAGGTATCTTGGTGACGGGTGATACACAAATCCGTCCCGGCGACCATGTAGTCGTATTCTGTCTGAGTATGATGATTAAAAAGATTGAGAAGTTCTTTAATTAAGTATTAAGTATCAGGTATTAAGTATTAGTCGGTGAAAACGAGTTGCTACGGTTAATACTTAATACCTGATACTTAATACCTGATACTTAATACCTGATACTTAATACTAGTTTATGATTAATTCAAAGATGATATTCCGGATTCTGGGCTTTCTGCTTCTGATAGAAACAGCGATGCTGTTATGTTGTGGAGCGGTCTCTCTTTTTTATAAGGAGAATGACTTGCAGAGTTTCCTGATTTCATCTGCTGTCACAGCCTGTATTGGCTTTCTGCTGCTTGCCATCGGGAAAGACGCAGTGAAATCCCTGAATCGCCGCGATGGATATGTCATCGTCAGCGCAGCATGGGTTACCTTTTCCCTTTTCGGAATGTTACCTTATTATATAGGAGGATATATTCCCAATGTTGCGGATGCATTTTTTGAAACGATGTCCGGATTTAGCAGTACAGGTGCCACTATTCTGAACAATATAGAGTCGATGCCCCACGGAATACTTTTCTGGCGGGCTATGACGCAATGGATAGGTGGTTTGGGTATTGTATTCTTCACCATTGCTGTTCTGCCGATTTTCGGTGTGGGCGGAATTCAGGTGTTCGCAGCAGAAGCCAGCGGACCTACTCATGATAAAGTGCATCCCCGCATTGGCATCACTGCTAAATGGATTTGGGGTATTTATGCCGGAATGACAGGAACACTGATTATTTTATTAATAGGTGGTGGCATGAGTATATTCGATAGTATATGTCATGCTTTTGCAACGACCAGTACCGGTGGGTTCTCCACGAAACAGGCCAGCATTGAATATTACCATTCACCTTACATAGACTATGTAATTTCCATTTTCATGTTCCTTTCAGGAATTAACTTCACATTGCTGCTGTTGATGTTTAATGGGAAGATTAAGAAGTTCCTACATGATGCGGAACTGAAGTTCTACTTTATTTGTGTTTCATTCTTCACTCTATTCATTGCTATCTGGCTCCATCAGACTTCTTCTATGGGAGTAGAGGAGGCATTCCGGAAATCGCTTTTCCAAGTGATTTCATTGCAAACTTCTACGGGATTCGTCACAGCTGACTATATGCTCTGGCCTTCTATCCTCTGGGGCTGCCTCATCATTGTGATGATTATCGGAGCTTGTGCCGGCAGTACAACAGGAGGTATCAAGTGTATTCGTATGGTTATTCTGTTTCAAGTAGTGAAAAATGAATTCAAACATATTCTTCACCCTAACGCCATACTCCCGGTGCGGGTAAATAAGCAAGTTATTTCCCCTTCCATTCAGTCTACTGTATTGGCTTTCACCTTTTTGTATGTAGTTATTGTTATCATCAGCGTGCTTGTCATGATGGGCTTAGGAGTCGGTTTTCTGGAATCAATAGGAACCGTAATCTCAAGCATAGGTAATATGGGACCAGGCCTCGGCACATGTGGCCCGGCTTTCTCATGGAGTACATTGCCCGATGCTGCCAAATGGCTGCTTTCTTTTTTAATGCTCTTGGGACGCTTGGAATTGTTTACAGTATTATTGCTTTTCACTTCCGATTTCTGGAAGAAGAGTTAAAGAAGAGGAAGAGAGGCAGCTTTCGTTAGAAAATAGGAAGATAATTGGCTGCATCCGGAGATAAGAAAGAGAAGGTATGAGCATTATCAAACTATTAAAAGGTATTACCTTATTATAATCCATTACCTAACAACAACTTATCAACTTATATTTCTCAACTATTCTCATGCCTTTGAGAATTTTTTCTCATCGCTATGAGAACTTTTTCTCAAAGGTATGAGAAAAAATGCTCATCATAATGAGAATAATTTCTCATTATGATGAGCATATACTTCCCTGTGTACTTCCCTGCTAATGGTTATCCGAATAACCTGATGATAATCGCTGTTCCCTGATAATGATTACAGTCATTAGCATCATTGCTTTTGTTTTAAATCTTTCTTAGCAGAATCTTTCTCACTACAGGTTTATTAACCTCATAAATCTTATTGATAAGAACATCCATTTCCTGTTCACGAGCATCACGAACAGCATCAAACATCATTTTGGTATAGCCATCCCGGTGTCCTTTCAGCCAGCCATTTTTATCCAAATTCTCATCCATAACCTTAATAGCTTGTCTGTCATTGGCAAAAAGTAAGCCTTTTTGTTGGAAAAAAGCAAATTGAGTCCATGCATATTCTCTAAATGTTCTTTCAATTTCCCAACGATATTCATTCAAATGCATCACTGTCAATGCCTGCTGATATTGGGGTGTTTTTGATTCAGCAGCTAAATTGATACCTTTTGCCAAATCATCTCCACTCCATGTTCCGATTTCCTCATCATCTATCAACAGTTTATAATCGCCTTTCAGACCTGTAACTTTCAAAACTTCACGATTCATTTCATCCATAAAAGGAATAACTTTCATAGCTTCTGCCTGTCCCTTTTTCTGTCCCCATCCACGAGCAATAGTATCCAGAGGATAAGGAAGTGCTTTTGCCAAATAATCAAAACTCAAATCTTTTCCGTTTTTCTTAATATTTGAGATTGTACAATTCTCTGCTTTAACAGCCTGTTTTTTATTAGCATTAATCTCCATATCTGCTACTTCTTTACCCACAAATCCCTGTGCTTTCAAGAAAAGATACGCCATCACCATGTGACCATCATTATCAGGATGAATACGGTCATTACCACAAAGAGTAAATGCCGGGTCTTTCTGTTGGTTCTGTTGATTCAGAGCAACCATAGGAGCATTTAAATCGGTAAACTCCCAATTATTTCTTGCTGCAGATTCTTTCTGGTACTCAACGATACGTTTGATGGTTTCATTCTTTGTTTTAAACGGTGCATTTTCTTTCAGTTGTGCAGTTTCATCATAAGGTGAAGTTCCAACCATCACAATGCGAGTATTAGGAAGCTCTTTGAAACGTTTCTCCATTTGCTGGTAGTTCTTAATACTTTCCTGATATTTTTGTTCGCCGAATTCTTTTGGATTATCGCCATTGTATTCAAAATATCCGGAGTCATTCATACCAAAAGTAACCATCAATACAGAAGGCTTCATTGGGAAAATGTCACCATCTAATCGCTTGTTCATATCGTATGCCGTATCACCGCCGATACCACCATTAAGTATACGGATAGGCATATCCGGGAAACGAGTCATATAATACAACCAAATGTAGGAATGATAATGACCACCATCCGTGATACTATTTCCTAAAAATACAGCTCTTTCACCCTCTTTAAAAGGTTTCACAGTTTGAGCAAATGTAGCAGTATATGTCATACAAACTGCTGCAATCAATACAAAAAACTTTTTCATGTCTTGATATCTTTTTTTACAAATACTATAAGTTAATATACATTGTTTCATTCACCTTCATCTGACTTACTCATTCATCTTCCTATTATTCATTTCAAGTTTCTCATTTTGAAATAAGCAAATTCTGCTGGAATACTTTCTGCACCACAATGAAATAATCCCGGACGTTGTACTCTATCCCAACGCGTCAGAAATTCTCCTTTCAAAGGAGTATCCAATATCGCTTTCCATGTTTTTCCATCCTTACTTTCGTAGAAGTTAAAAATACAACCCTGTTCTACCTCCATCTTCAGATAAATGTCTTTATCAGTAGTGACACTGGATTCATGAAGTATTGATTCTGAATTGTCTTTCAGCATTTTCAACTGCAATTTATTTCCTTTGACTCCCCAAGTTAGCAAATTCTTATCATCGCCATACAAAGTTAACCCCTGCAAACTTTCATTCGTACGAATCACTTTTGTTTCACAACTATAGTGTGAAGATTGTGGACGTAAGCATAATGCAGTACCCTGTTTATTGTCTTTTTTCGGAGTGCCGGACAGGGAAAGTTTTCCTTTCTTTAATGCAATATTTACATCCGAATAAGGATAGTTCCACGTCCAGTCAATTTTTAATTTACTATCTTGAAAGCGATCTTCAAAGTCTGCAAGAGGTTTCTGCCGAGTTGTTTTAAAAGGTATGGGCTGCTTAACAACGGCAATATTACCCGTTTTAAAACGCACCCAATGATCTGCTGTCACCTCCATTTCCTGTAAAACAGGTTGGCGTCCGTTATAGAAGTTTTCTCCCTTTAAATAGGCATGGCACAAATAAAACATTCTCCCATCAGGAGTTTTTACCGCTGTACCATGCCCACATGAAATATAATCCCCCTCACCCCCATGCAAAATGGGATTTCCGGCATATTTTTCATACGGTCCACAGAAGTTTTTGGAACGTGCCACATATACATCGTAGTTACTAGAGGGACCACAGCAACCGTGAGCCGAATAGACGATGTAATAATAATCGCCTTGTTTGAAATGATACTGCCCCTCCATGCCTATCTCTTCCTCATCTACCAACAGAGAAAAAGGTTCACCCTCCAAACGTAATCCGTCGGCAGAAAGTTTACTTCCCAGCAGTTCTGTCGGACGTTTGTCCAATCCATACGCCTTCCAACTAATATACAACTGTCCATTGTCATCATAGATAAACGCATCAATAGCCTCTGTTCCATAGATTACTATGGGACCATGATCGGTAAACTCATGTAAAGGAGAATCCGAGGTAGCTACTCCAATATAAGAAACACCGGTACTTTTCTGACGGGCAGTATAGTAGCAATAGACTTTATTATTGTGATAATACAACTCCGGTGCCCAGAATGAGTTTGAAGTCCAGGAGGGTTGTTTGGAAAAAATATGTCCCACCTGTTTCCAATTAACCATATCTTTGGACGTGAATACCGGATAAAAAGGAGCCCACTCGGAAGATGTTCCTGTAGCATAATATATATCATCTATCCGGATCATAGACGGATCGGGTATATCACCCCGGATAACCGGATTCATAAAGTATTGTTGTTCTTGCGCTGCAAGTTGCAGCGCAAGACACATACCCAACAGAAAGTTTATCATCTTCTTCATGAACATTTTCTTTATTTTTTGAAAGGATCGTATATAGCGACCGCTACGCGAGAATCTGCACACCCATAATAGAGAAACCACTTCTGATTGTGGAACACCAGCCCCTCAATAAAGACTGTTCCGGCAGGATATTGTCCACTTTTCTCAAAATCTGATTCAGGAACATAGAACGGTTTATCCAAGCGATCAATCAGTTTGGTAGGATCTTTGCTATCAAATAGAGCTTGCCCCGCACAATAAGAATTTGCAGTATAAAGCGTATCCCCCTCTACACCCGATTTGTTCTTACCGTTATAAAACAACAGGATTCCTTTATCTGTCAGAATAGCGGGAGGACCACATTCGGTCAGATCACTATCAAATTTACCCGGACGGGGTAGTATGACTTTCAAGAATTCACCATTTTCATCCAACATCGGTTCCCAATTGATGAGGTCTGTGGAAGTAGCTACATTCACAAACTTTTCTCCCCAGTACATCCAATATTTCCCATCTACTTTGGCAATCACTTGTTTGCCATCAACTAATTTAGTCAGGATAGATGCAGACTTTGAAAATTCATCCACGAATCTTCCATCATAAGCTTTGGCAAAAGCCGGCCCATGCTTTTCCCAAGTTTGGAGATCACGTGAGGTGGCTACTGCCAAACGTGCCTGTTTACGGTTCCATTGTGTGTAATGCATTACATAAAGTCCGTCTTCTGTTACGGCAACACGTGGATCTTCACAACCGCCCGGATTTTCAAGTTCTTTTTGACTATCATTCGACGGATAAAATACAGGAACAGACATTCGTGTAAAATGGATTCCGTCAGAAGAAGAAGCATATCCCAAACGAGAAGTACGTGTTCCAATACCAATTGCCGAGTTGTCTTCAGCCCGGTAAAGCACTACAACTTTTCCATCATAAACAGTAGCAGCCGGATTGAATGTATCACTTGCCTCCCATGCCACTGAATCCTGCCTCATCGGACAATAGAAAATAGTAGTAGTATCAGGTGAGATAATTGGATTAATACCCTCCGGACGCTGGAAATCCACCCAAGCCCAATCAGGAAATTCGGATGTTTGTTTCTTCTCGCCGCATGAAGTAACGAATGCAGCAGCCATCAGTAGATAAGCTATGTTTTGTAGTTTTCTTTTCATTTTTACATTTGATATTAGTTGTTCCGACTTAATTTGTATTTAAGGGAAAGAAGGAGGTACCACTTTAGTTCCCCATTTCATATCAGGCTTGGCCGAAGTAGCAAAATCAATAGTACCACCGTTATTAAGTTGCTCCCAGTCTATCCATGTACTATCATACGGTTTGCCGTTCAACTTCATAGATTTGATATAGATATTCTTCTCGGAACCGCCTTTGATCACTATATCTCCTTTCTTCAAATGAACTTTCACTGATGAGAAAATCGGCGTATTGACCGTAAAGCCGCCTATTCCCGGTATTTCAGGATAAAGGCCGATACAAGCAAACACATACCAGGCACCCATCGTACCTAAATCATCATTACCCGGCAGACCGTCAATTTTACTTGAGTACTGTTCATTCAATACACGGTTAATAATTTCCTGTGTTTTATAGGGAGTTCCCACCCAATTGTATATCCAAGGGATATGGAAACTCGGTTCATTGCCGGACGCAAACCAAGCATCATTGTAACCTGCATCCAGGCGAGTGAAAAACTCATCCAGACGTTTCTCTGCAGCCTCTTTTCCACCAATTATATCAATCAAACCGGCAATGTCGTAAGGTACCATCCAGAAATAATTCTTATATGTTGATTCACGAAAATCTTCAGTCAGCGGTTTCCACGATCCATCCGGATTACGCGATTGCAACCAACCGGTTTCCGGATTATACAAATTCTTCCATGAACGTGCAAAATGGAAATAACGCCAACTCGCAAACTCATCCCCTACCGCATGTAATGCAAACTGTCCGATAGCAAAATCAGCAGACGTATATTCCAATTGGATAGAAGCATTATAATAACCTTTATCCAAATACTGTTTCAATCCCGGACGAGCCTCCACATCCTGCGACATTGCTCCCGGTTCTTCAGCTCCCTTTCTCATTATTTTGAAAATCGGCTTCGGATCATAATTACGGGCACCAAAAGCATAAGCATTGGAGATCAAGATAGGAGTTGGATCTCCTTGCATCACTCCCGTTTCAATATTAGCCATTACCCAACGTGGATAAGCACCGCCGGCTTCTTCAGCAAAGAGTTGGTGGGAAATCACAATATCAGAAGCGACTTCCGGATCAAGCATCGCTAATAACTGAATCTGCGTGCGATAAGTGTCCCAGTTGCTGAAAGAGGTGTAGTGTTTCGAACGTGACTTATGTACTTTGAAATCAGCTCCCATATACTCTCCGTTCACATCACTGCATACATTCGGATGGATAAATGAGCGATACAAATGAGTATAAAATTGAGTGGTACGGTCCGGATTAGAACCTTCTACTTCAATCTTGCCCAAGTAATGATTCCATTTGGATTCTGCCTGATTCTGAATCTGTAAGAAATCCCATCCGGCATTCTCTGCTTTCAGATTTTCACGTGCATTTTCAACAGAAACATAAGAGACACCAATCTTATACTGTATATTCTTCTTTTTGCTGACATCAAAAGTAAAATAAACTCCGGAATACTCTCCTTCAGCAAAAGTTGTATTTGGTTTCAGGTCGTCTCTCTTCCAAGTCCCCAATTCGAGAGCATCGGTATCAAACTCAGCTACGAAATAAACTTTATACGGTGTACGCAAACCACAGAAATTACCACCTTCCGCATATCCCTCACATTTATTTGGTGCAGTAATTACGACAGCTGCCTGCTCAATCGGGGTAGCAGAAATACCACCACCAATAATAACTGTACCATATTGTTGGTCTGCCGGATATTCATAACTTGCCATACCAGTTCTCTCAGTCACTGTCAGTTTGGCCTTGATATCTTCCTGCACCATTGCCTCATAATAACCTGCGTGTCCTTTTTCTTCAGAAATATTGATACGATAATTGAGTATGTTATCCGGAGACATCTTCAATTTACCTTTTACCGGAAAAGTCGGAAAGTTACCCATATGTTCACAGCCGCCACCACTCAACTGATTGATAACAAATCCGGAACGTTTAGAAAAGTAAGAAGGAGTAAACTGTACCATTCCATAAGGATAGGTGGCTCCGGGATAAAGATACCCCGAAGTCAGCCCAACACCTTTTGTCCCAATCAGCGTATTTACCTGACGGGCATAACTCTCCCCAGCTTTTTGTGCCAAGAGGTTTCCCCATCCTCCAATCAAAACCAATAATAAACCTATTAAAACTTTATTTTTCATATTATATTTCGTTATTTTTATTCTTTCGACAGAGAGAAAGGAGCAGCATGCTTTGACGTGCATCTCTCTTTATTCGGTTGTCCTCCCATTTCAAAACGAAGTGTGCCACCGTCTGCTATATCATCATATTTGATGAAATTCTTATCCAAAACACGTCCATTCAAAGTGGCAGACTGAATATAGACATTCTTTTTACTGTTATTGTTTGCCTCAATCACAAACTTATTGCCATTTTCCAGTGTTATAGTGGCCTTCTTAAACAACGGGCTACCAATCACATATTCATCTGTACCCGGACAAACTGCATAAATACCTAATGAACTTAATATATACCAAGATGACATACCACCTTGATCTTCATCACCGGGATATCCTCTTTCAGTTGAGTTATAGAGTCTTTCAACAATCTGACGTACCCAATACTGAGTTTTCCATGGCTGACCAGCATAGCTATACAAATAAGGCATGTGCTGAATCGGCTGATTACCATGTGCATACTGTCCCATACCTGCAATCTCCATTTCTTTCATTTCATGGATTACTCCTCCGTAAGTTCCCGGTTTAATAGTACTAGGCAGAGTAAACACCGAATCTATTTTTGTAGTAAACTTCTCATCACTTCCAAACAGACCTATCAATCCCTCTACATCATGGAACACTGACCAGGTATAATGCCAAGCATTACCCTCACAGAAAGGTCCACCCCATTCCAGCGGATCAAACGGTTCCTGCCATTTGCCATCGACTCCTTTTCCACGCATAAAACCGATAGACGGATCAAATACATTCTTATAGTTGTACATCTGACGGGCAAACACTTCCTGATAATGTTTGTTTCCGACCATCTTAGCCAGCTGATAACCACAGAAATCATCATAAGCATATTCCATGGTCTGGGCACTCGAGCCCATCGATTCCGGATAAGGAACATATCCCAGTTCAAAATATTCTTTCCAGAAGCCGCGTCCGTTGGCTCCTCCCCAGGGACCTTTATTCATCGCTTCGTGTGCGTATGCTTTTAATGCTTTTTCAGGATCGAAAGTGCGGATACCTTTTGCCCATGCGTCTGCCAACAAAGAAATAGAATGGTTACCCAACATACCTCCCGTTTCTCCGGGAGCCGACCAAGATGGCAACCATCCACACTGTTCCTGTGCAGCAAGTAAAGCATTCATATAACGCCCCTGCATAGTAGGATGGAGAATATTGGTCAGTGGGAATTGAGAGCGGAAAGTATCCCAAAATCCATTATCCGTATACATATATCCGTCATATACTTTACCATCATAAGGACTATAATAATAAGGCTCTCCGTTCACTTTACGTTCGTAGAATTTGCGTGAGAAAAGGTTGGCACGGAACAGGCAAGAATAAAAAGTCTTCATTTGTTCTTCTGTGCCACCCTCCACTTGAATTCTGTTCAACAACTCATTCCAAGTCTTTTGTCCACGAGCTTTAGTAGCTTCCAGATTAGAATCTTTACCAAGTTCATTGTTCAAAGTAACCACGGCTTGTTCCGCACTGATATAGGAAGAAGCTGCCTTTGCTTGTACTTTAGAACCCTTTTTAAATTTGATATAAGCACCATAACCTTTACCCGCTCCCTCCTGCTTTTTAGCAAATATTTCATCCTTCTGATTTTCCCATACGCCATAATCTTCAAATGCTTTATCGAATTGTACAACGAAGTAGCTGCGGAATGTCTTGGAATTATTCACAAAACGCTGATTGTTCACCCAGCCGGATATTTGTCTCTTTGCAGGATCTATTTTGATCTCACTCATATCTGTATATCCGTCGATCACTAAATAAGCATCTCCAGTAGAAGGATAAGAAAAACGAAGATGTACGCCACGGGTAGTCGGTGCCATTTCGGTGGTAATGCCATTATTCAATGTTACTTTGTAATAGTGTGGCTTAGCGATTTCATTGTCATGACTAAATTTCGTAGCCCGTTTATCTTGATTAACAACCAATTCTCCCACCATCGGCATAAAGGAATATACTGCATAATCACTCATCCACGGGCTACATTGATGTGACTGGCAGAATCCTCTGATAGCATCTACCGCATACTGATACTTCCATCCTTCTCCATTTTTTCCGGTTTGTGCCGACCACGTATGCATAGCATAAGGCATACCGGTAGTAGGGTAGGTATTTCCGTAGCTTAACCCGAAATGGGAATCAGTGCCCTGCAACGTATTGACATATTGCACTAAATCTTTCGCTTGGGCATATATTCCTGTCGAAATAAAAAGAAAAATTACTAGATTGATTAGTTTTCTCATGACTATTCTTTAATGTGTGACTTAGTATTTTACTGATAAATCAAATAAATCATTTATTACCAAAAGTAATTCCCGGCCAATCATCGGTACGGAAAGGAGATGCCGGAAGATTAGCTCCATTATACAAATTACAGATCGGATTATCGGCCCATGCATATCTAACTGCTATCGGAAAAGTAACTTCCGGTGAAGATACAACAATGGTATTACCCTCAATCACAGCATCTGCCCAATAAAATTTATGATCAACACCAGCAATAGTAAACCCTTTAATTACTTCATTATTTGCAGTCTTCAACCCACCATCTGTATGTTTGAAATAGATACGAATTTTATTACCTTCAATCTGATAAGTATCATACATTGGACCGGAATATGGTATTTTCTCACCATAAGTCTGCGCCCGTGCAGCCAATGCCAAACGTCTGCCGACTTCCTGCTTATTCTTCGGATGAATATCAAAAGCATCACCTATATCAATGGTCACAGCCATTCCTGTATTTTCAAGATTCAATGTACGTGTTTGAGCCTCTCTCAATTCAGCCCAGGTAGCATCCACAGGGACTGTCTGTTGAGCTGTAAAGCTGGCAAGTTGTACCATATAAAAAGGAAAATCATATCCCCAACGATTCCGCCAGTCAGTAATCATCAGTGGCATCAACTCACGATATTGATATGCTTGTCCGGTATTGGCCTCTCCTTGATACCAGATGGCTCCCTTTATACTATAAGGAATCAACGGATGCAGCATTGCATTAAATAAGAAACCGGGAATATTCGGTTCATGAGCTGTATTTACAGGCATTTGTGGAATATCCTTTATATTCAAAGAAACCTGATATTTCCAATCACCAGCCAACTGCATAATATCTGATTGAGAACGATGAAGCGAGATACTTTCAGGGCTTCCATTTATACCACCTGTGCCTCCAGTATCCATCACACGCACGGCAATCACAGCTTTACCGCTTTTCACTAACTCTTTGGGTATCTTATAGCTTCTAGGGGCCATCCATCCCTCGGTATGTCCTACTTGTACGCCATTAAAATAGGTGAAATCATTATCATCAATTACCCCAACATTCAACGTCAGTTCTTTACCTTCCCATTTTGCCGGAATATCTATTGTTTTTCTAAACCAAACAATACCATTAAAGCCTTTCAAACCTTGGTCTTGCATTAACCCCGGCACTCTCATTGTTTTCCATGCACTATCTTCAAAATCCGTGACTGCCCATACGGCCCTACCATTCACAAAACCTTTGTCAATCTTTTCAATTTCTTTCTTCCAGTCTTCCACATCTGAATGGAATTTCTTTTCACGATCTTCGGAAGAAATCGGAAGTCCTTCCAGTACCTCCAGTTTCTTCTGCATATCCGGCATGGTTGCCAAAGCCTCTTTACTCGTCCATGTTTCAATATAGGTACCTCCCCAGGAAGTATCTATCAGTCCGATTGGCACATTTTGATACTTATGCAAATCACGTCCGAAAAAATAACCGGCTGCGGAAAAGTCTGCCACACTTTTTGAAGAACAAACCTGCCAACCATTACCAGCTGCTTTAATGTCATTTATTGGTAACGGACTTGTTGCTTTCTCTACCAACAAGAAACGAATATTCGGATAATTGTTCGCTTCCTCTTTTTCTTGTTGATAGTTCATTACTTTACCCCAACCTTCTACCTGCATTTCCATATTGGATTGGCCGGAACATACCCATACCTCTCCAATCATCACATTATTCAACTTTACAGGTTTCCCGTCAGAAATAGTTATCGTATATGGTCCTCCAGCTACTGGAGTATCCACTTTTATTTTCCAGCCTCCTTGTACATCAGCTTGGGTAACATACTTTCTCTGATCCCATGAGGTAGTAATTTCTACTTTCTTATTAGGTTTAGACTTTCCCCATATAGGAGCTTCAGATTTCTGTTGTAACACCATATTATTAGAAAATAATGGTGATAATTTTACTTGTGCATAAACATTAGTAACAAACAATAGATACCATAAAACACAGACTAAAACTTTTTTCATTTCCATTCTTCATTAATTATATGACATATGACGAACAAAACTTTATTTACCATTAATTAATCAACCAAATATCAGCTTTAAATAATCAAAAAAAGAACCATTTCTTATATTTATAAAAAATGGTTCTTTTATTTTCTTTTCTAAATCAATAAGAGTTATTCTTCATAAACTTTTTCCCAATTATATACACGGTAGAAAAAAGGACGATAATAATCTGCACTACCTACAGCATTGAAATTATCCCAAAAACTTTTAGGATCTGTATTTGTAGAAAAGACCAATTCACCATTACGTGATAAATGCGGATGTAAGTTTATCATATATAAATTCTGATAAGTTTGATCACCTAGCTTATCCAAAAAATCCGAAAATCCAAATAATCTCTTACAATCGACAAAAGGTCCATATGGCTTATCACTGCGGAAAATATACATTTCTCGTCCAAACCATTTAGCTTGTGCTAACATATAATAAGTATCTCCTTTTTTAAATACCCATGGCATACTACAATCTGTTTCCTGGATTCTAGAACGCTTAACCTCTTCCTCTGTAGGATAAGTACTCTGCCAAGAAAAATTACCTTGCTCATCACCTACATAATACTCCCATGGACTGGTAAGATCATGTCTGGCCGTACGAGCTACCAACATATCATAATTATTATATGAACCATATAAATAAATATGCCCATCCTCGTCTTCCCATAAGGTAGAACCATATCCATATATATCAACATCATTAAAATGATGATCAGCACTAATCAGCTTCATGTAACTATCATCTCCCGGGGTTCCTTCCAAACTATAAGTTGCTAAGCAAATTCCTTCATGTCTCATCAAAGCTTCTGAATTTGTATTATCAACCCCATTCCAGAGTACCTGTAACTGATTGTTACACACAGTAGCATCACCTGCCCAATATAACCAATCTTGATCAATCTCTCCTTCCTGAATCTTGTCCTCAGTTAAGCTTGCTTTCGGATGACGAATATGAGTACGAGCCTGATAATAACGAGGGGCATCAGGATCAGTAGTCTGTACAAAATCAGCTAACCATACAAGATTTTCCTCTTCATCTCCAGGTGTTTGTACCATTATAGTATTACGTGGAAAGCTACAATCTCCACGTGCACGAGTTTCTCCATCCACTACTCCATAAAAGCTATCATTAAATGACCAAAATGCATTTCCATCAGGTAGCAAAGTCGTCAACACACCGTCTCCGCCATTCCAACCTAAAGTTCGAGTAAACAGCTTATCATACTTTTTATCCTTAAAAGCCATCACATAGCCATTAGTTTCCATCAATTCTAATTCCCATGCAGGATCAATACCATTCAAAACCGCTTCTTGCGCCTCCTCTAATGGAGTACTTTTATACTCCAAAGGAATTGCTTCAAATTTATCGCAAGCTCCGAATATTCCACACATCAAAAGAAGTGAAAAAATCCTTCTACTTTTATATCTATTCATATTTATTTCCATTTAATCATTAAACTAGAATGTTAATTGTACACCAAGATTCACTACACGCTGGTTCATATAAGCATCACCTGCTGTGTTTGTTTTGATTTCGGGATCTTGTTGGTACTTATCATAACCTGTAAATGTCAGTAAATTATAAGCATTCACATAGAAACGAATATTATCCACATATTTCGGCAATACCTTCTTAGGAAGTTGATACCCTAAATCTATAGTTTTCAAACGAATATACCAAGCATTTATTAACCAAAAATCAGACATATAAGTACTAGCACTATTTATAGTAGAAGGATTGGTCGTCAAACGAGGGAAAGTAATTTCTTCTCCATTTTGATAACGTTCTAATGTCCAACGTCCAGTATGAATAGGTTGAAACTGGCTTTTAAATGATTCTATACCAGTACCATTGATAGCGAAACTATAATCAAATGAACCTTGAAATAACACATTAAAACTAAATCCTTTCCAATATCCTCCAATTGACCATCCTAAAGTAGTCGTAGGCAAATTAGGCTTACCAATAGCTCCTTTATCAAAATCATCAATAGAACCATCACCATTTAAATCAGCATATTTCAAGTCACCAGCCTGAACTGGAATATCTGTATAAGGCACAGCCGGTGCCTTAATAGTAGGATCAGTCTTTGCTGCATTGATCAATTCAATATCTTCTGGAGTATAATAACCTATCCATTTATATCCAAATGGTTGATTTAACGGTTTCCCAGTTTCTGCCAACCATGGATATTTCTGTTGAGCTTCTGCTTTAAAATCAACTTTATTCTTTGCATAAGAAAATACTAAACTTGTATTAAAGTCAAATTCTCCAAAACGATCCTGATAACCAATCTGTCCGTCAAATCCTTGATTAGTAGTTCTTGCTACATTACTCGGAGCATATCCTATACCTATTATTAGAGGAACATCAGCTCTTGTTACCAATTGATCATATCGTTTATCCAAGAAATAGTCAAGAGTAAACGATACCTTATTAAATAAGTTCATATCTAAACCGACATCAAATTTCTTAGCCTTCTCCCAAGTTACACTAGGAGCCCCTAAATCACCTTCCTTGATCACTGGAGTATCACTAGGATAGTCACCAAAAGGATAATTTCCATTCTCTTGATATACTTGTTCATATAAATAGCGATTACCAGCAGCTACATCCGATCCTACCAATCCATAGGAAGCTCTGATTTTCAATAACTGAACATTTTTTTCTAACCAATCTACATTCTTAAAGAAATCTTCTTCTGAAATAGCATAACCTATACCAACAGCAGGGAAAAATCCAAAGCGATTATTTTTACCGAAACGGTCAGTTCCGTTATAAGCCATATTGAGATCAATTAAATATTTACTTTTATATTTATATCCCATTGTTAAAGTATAGCCTTCAAAATTGTTAGGAACAGCCGCATCCTTTTCATTTGTCGTACTCTGACGATTATACAAGAACATAGCATTCACATCATGGTCACCATTAAAAACACGTGCATAATTTAACGAAGCTTGAATATTCAAGTCTTTCGTAGCCTGTTCTGTACCACTAGTCACTGAATATGTTCCATAATCATATTTCTTATTAGGATTAATCTCATATTCATTAGATGACGAATTATAATAGTATGTTGGATAATCTCCGCGATGCGCCTGACGATAATTTTCATCTACACTCGAATAAGCCAAACGAAAATTAGCAGCAAGTCCTTGTGTTAAAAAATCCATCTTCCAAGTGGCTCCATACAAAATATTATTATCATTACGACGAGTACGTTTATAACCTTCGTTTGCCAAACGAGCATTCAAAGTTGGTTTATATCCCTCCGTATCCCGCAGATAAGCATAAGAACCATTAGGATTCAATACCGGAGCAGAATAAGGATGCATTTTGGAAAAGTCATATATCTCCCCCGTTGCATTCATATTACACGGCTCATTGATATTCATAAACCGTGAAGATACGTCCAAACGCATATTTAAATTATCTGTTACATCAAAATCGATATTAGTACGATAATTGAAACGACGATAAAAATAATTAGAATTTACATCATTACCTTTTGTTCCAAAATCTTTTACCATACCATCTTGAGTAAAATAACCGGCAGAGACAAAATATCTTAATCGCTTAGATCCTCCAGAAATATCCACATTCACATTTTCCTGGAAAGCGCTCTTCTTAAAGATCTCATCATACCAATTGACATCAGGATGACCATACGGATCAGTATGATCTCTAAATGCCATTATATCTTTTTTAGAAAATAATCTAGGCATACCATCATTCTCATATGCTTCATTTACTAAGATAGCTGTATTATACGAATTTAAAAAGTCAGGAGTACGCACCGGTGTTTGTATACCTCCTTCTAATCGTACGTTGATCTGTGGTTTTCCTTCTTTTCCTCTTCTTGTTTTTACAACTAGTACACCATTAGCACCTTTAATACCATAAATTGCAGTTGTTGAAGCATCTTTCAAAATTGAAATACTTTCAATCTCATTTACATTAATTTGTGACAATTGTTCATATGTATACTGCACATCATCTACAATAATCAAAGGTTTGTTACCATCAGCATTTAAAGAACTCACACCACGAATAAAGAAGTCTGAAGCATCTTTACCTGGCTGTCCAGAGGACTGTTGACTAAAAAATCCCGGTAATTTTCCTGTTAAAGCATTTTGTAAACTACTAGTAGGTACATTTCGAATTTCACGTGCCTGTATCCCACTAACAGCTCCCGTCATTGTAATACGTTTTGCCTTACCATATGCTACCACCACCACTTCATCAAGGTCCGTCTGATCGGGTGCCAACTCTATGTTCCAAGAAGTTTGATTAGCTATTTTCAGTTCATATTTCTTAAAACCTATATAGGTAAATACCAATATATCTCCTTTATTCACTTTCAATTGATAATTACCATCAAAATCCGTAATTGTACCAATCGTAGCATTTTTCACCTTTACATTTACTCCTGGAAGCAATTCACCATCAGTGGAAGAGACCTTTCCTTTTACTGTCAACGATTGTGCAAAAGCAAACGTAAACAGGTTTATACTCAATAATATTAAAAATATTCTTTTCATAACATATTACCAATTCGGGTTTTGAATCATATTTCCATTCTTTATCACTTCTGAATACGGAATTGGATAGAAGTAACGCTTCGTATCAAATCCTGCAGAAAGCACATCCACTTCATAATAATTGGTTTTATTACCAACAATTTGAATACTCAAGCCTCTCAAAGGCTTTTTGAAAATAGTTTCTGCAATTCTCCAGCGTCGAATATCCCAATAACGTTGCTCTTCAAAAGCCATTTCAATTCTTCGCTCATTACGAATGATATCACGCATTTCAGTTGCATCGTAATTCTCAGGAGTAGGCAATCCATAATTATTATCATCTCCCGGTTCAATACCCGCCCTTTTGCGTAATTGTGCAAGACTATTGATCACTTCATTTTTATCAATAGTACCACCAGATAAAGCTACTTCATTCAATGCCTCTGCATAATTTAGCAAAACTTCACCATAACGATACATCACCCATAAATGAGTATCATCATCATAATTACTTGATGCTTGATAATCTTTCATAAATTTCGCAATATAATAGCATGTTCGACTATATTGTGCCCCAGAAGGATTATGCGTTCCACCTACTTGAGTATCAAGACTTGTATTCAACCATCTAGATCCATTATGCAATACAGTAAAATCCAACCGAGGATCACGATCCTTAAATGGGTCATCTACTGAATTATAAATATACTTAGTACTTTCCCCAGGTTTTTTACCATCTTTCATTAAAAAAGATTCTACTAAATTCTGCGTAGGATTAGTATTTCCATTACCTAAAGAGTTACCTGAAAACCCTAAAGGCCCATTAGCTGTCTCTACATTCTTATTTTTACCCACAGGACGGAAAAATATTAATTCAGGATTATTTCCACCATAAAAATTCACAAAAATATTACGATAGTCCTGTGCTAAGTTTAAGGTACCTTTTCCATTCGGTCCATATTGATCTATCAAATCTTTAGCAGCTTTAGCAGCTAAATTCCAACGTTCACTATTATAAGAGGCGTATCCTATCAACTCATTTCCTACTTCTAAAGGATTTTCATTAAATAAGGGACTAGCCGCGTATAATAACACTCTAGCTTTCATTGCCAAACAAGCCTCTTTAGTCGGCGTATGTGCAAATTCTGTAGCATCTGACATTGGTAACGACCGAAGATCGTCTTTTATTTCATCCAATTCACGGACAATATAATCAATGCATTGAGCAAATGTATTTCGCGGAAGCTGTACGTCATCCCCCAAAACATATACATTATCTCCCACCAAAGGAACACCTCCATAACGCTTCACTAACTCGAAATAGAAATGTGCTCTTAAAAAACGAGCCTCTGCCTTCATTGTATAGTTCAATGGTTTTGTTTCTCCTAACGCATTGACATATGTTAAATTAAAGGGTACCACATCTATGTTATTAATCAAAATATTCGCTTTACGAATTCCTTGATAATATTCTCCCCATTCCATATCTGTTAAACGAGAAACCGCAGAATAACGTCCCATAAATAATTTATAGACTTCCGGCTCATTATTATTAATAGAGATAGCATCATCTGAAGCAGCATCCAAAAAATCTCCATTTATACGATTATATCCACTATATAAATGTTCTAAATAGATGTTATTCAAAAAATATCGAGATTGTATCCCTGCCGAATCAACTTTTGAGAACAAATAATCAAGCGTAAATTGTTCTACCGGCTCTTTTTCATAGCCATCATTACAAGCTGATGCCATAAACAATAAGCCTACTCCTAAAAATGTTAAATATTTATTTCGTATCATACAATAATTCATTAAAATCTGATATTAATACCTGTACTAATGCAACGCTGCAATGGATAGCTGGTAAAACCGACCTCCGGATCGACTAGATCACATGCAGATTTTGTAAACAGATTCTGTCCATTAACAAATATTTTTAAGCGTAGTCCCCCCAAGTAGTTATTACAGAATGAATCGGGTAAGCTATATCCTAAACTGATATTTTTTAAACGGATAAAGTTTCCTGAACGTAACCAAAATGAAGAATTCCAGCCATTACCTCTATTATACTCATTTCCACCAGCAGTTAATCTCGGAAATGTTGCAGTCTCAGCACTCTCTGGCGTCCAACGTCCTAGCATATTTTCATATGCTTGCCCATAATAACGACCATTCGTTTGAAACCCTTCAAGTAAAGTCCAATCCTGCAAATAAAGATCACGATTATAGGCACCTTGCCAGAACATAGAGAATTCCAATCCTCGCCATTCAAATCCCAAATCAATACCAAAATAAGAATAAGGTTTATCACCTCCAATAACAGTACGATCAAATTCATTAATTACTTTATCACCATTCAGATCTTTATATTTAATATCACCAGGCTGAATATTTTCAAAACCTTCAATTACTGGACTCGTATTAATTTCTTCTCTAGTCGTAAAAAAGCCATCAGCTACCAATCCATAAATAGCCCCTGCAGGACGTCCTGTCTGACGTAAATATTCTTCCGGAACTTCTTGCTCATCCATATAAAGTAACTTACTTTGTTCACAACTCCAATTAGCTGAGACATAATAATTAAAATCATTTACACGATCTTGATAGGTAATAGACAAATCTCCACCAAAACGACGAACTTTTCCAATATTTTCCATTGGATAAGACTGCCCAATCAGCTCAATACTCTTACCTCTATTCTGTAATAAATCAAAATACTTATCATTATAATAATCTGCCGTAAACTTTAAACGATTATTAAACATAGCCAAATCAACTCCTACATTCACCTTATACGCCTTTTCCCAAGTCAAGAAAGGATTTGCCAATGGGGTGTTTTCCATAGTCACATTTCCCATAGCTGACATCTCCGTTCCTAACGGATACCCTGCAGTTCCAATATGTGAGAACGTTTGCTGGTACATATAATAACCGGAGTTATCTATGCCATTACCCGTTTTACCAAACACGCCACGTATTTTCAATTTATTCAACCAATCAACATTCTCCATAAAATTTTCTTTGCTGATATCCCATCCTAAACCAAATGCATAAAAAGTTCCCCACCGTTTACCGGGAGCATAACGATTGTAATAACTTTCACTTAAAGCAGCTTGAACAAAATATTTCTCTGCATAATCATAAGCTACATCTGTTATAATATTAGAAGGTAATTGAGGTAAATCATAATTTACCAGAGTATGACGAGTGTCCCCCATTAAAGTAGCTTTCACTCCATGTACTCCAAAACGACGATTATAATCCACAGCAAACTGACCATACATTTGTTGATAGCTAGTCACCGAATAAAATTTATTAATTTGTGAATTACTTGATCCATACTGGGTATAAGTTTCTTTCCCTTCTTTATCAAAACCATAAGAATACACCGGAGCACGTTTACTACGTTCAGTATACGAACGATTCTGAATAGAAACATTTCCAACCAAACGTGCCGACAATCCTTTTACTAACTTATCAAAATTATACTTCAAATTAATACCTCCCACCATATCACGAGCAGTATCCATAATGTAACCAGAATTGATAGCTTGTGACATCAAGTTATTATCAAAAGTCACATTACCACCCCACGTTCCATTCGGGTTTTTAATTGGATACGCATTATTGGGAGTCGTATAAATTGTATTTAGCAAATTACTATAATTCACTCCTGGCTGATTTCCATCTTCTACGCGTCCTAACAATGTAACTTTAGCAGTAAAATCATCAGTTATATTGATATTAACTTTTGAAGAAATCATATAACGAGAATAAGATAAATTAGTATCATGTGCATCACTTTCTGTTGGATTAGAAAATAATCCATTTTCATCCATGTAACCTATACTGACAAAATATTGTGCGAATTTGTTTCCCCCAGTCACATTCAAGTTATATGATTGGGTAGTAGAGGTTTTATTTAAAATCTCATCAAACCAATTTACATTAGGATGCGTGTACGGACTTGATTGTGTACGGAACTTATCAAAATCATCATATGTGTAAAACGGATCCTTGCCATCATTCTGTAATGCCTCATTCAACAAATAAGCATATTGATATGCAGACAAAGGATTAGGTGTTTTAAGAGCACTCTGTACACCAAAACGTCCGGTAAATGACAATTGAAAACCTTGTTTTATTGGTTCTTTAGTAGTAATTACTAATGCCCCTCTCGAACTACGCATTCCTAAGAACATTGATGACAAAGCATCTTTCTGGATAGATACAGACTCTATTGCATCCGGGTCTATTGAATAAAGCTCCCGTTGTATTCCATCAATAACCACCACAGGAGCTATACCACGTGAACCAACATTAAACTCTGTATTATCACTATAAAATCCTTCTCCAAACACAGGAACATTTCCTATAATATCACTTGTTGAATTAGCAGAAGTTTGATGAACACGTGCTCCTCTGTATTGAGTAATATTTAAGCCCGACAAACGCCCTTCTAAAGCTGGAAGAATAGTCGTTCCCATCATAGATGACAGTTTATCTGTATAAACAGTAGAAGCTGAACCTAAAAAACTATTTTTGTCTTTTTCCTCGTAAGGACCATTAATAACCTCTTTATCCTTAATAAAGTGTTCATCCAATGTCACTTTAAAGATACGTTCAGTGTTCTTCAATTTATTTACTTTTATTTCTTTATAAGTAAATCCCGGATGCGATAAACGCAATACATCCCCCTTTTTTAGTTGGAATTTAAAAACACCATCAACACCCGTCATTACTTTAAAATCACTATTTTTCATCGTTACCGTTACATCCGAAACCGGATTACCATATTGGTCGACCACCTTTCCAGTTATATCAGCATACTTACTCGTTTTTTGTGCCGACACATTTGGACTCAGCATTCCAAGAAGCATACACACTGCAAGCAACATGAAATAAAACCGGTCATTTTTTTTAATTGCCATATTATACATACAATTTACTATCATTTAATATTAATAAAAAGCATAAGTACCGACAGCTTTATTCACAAATAAGTTCGCTGTAAAATGGTTCTTCTTCTCCTTCTACTTCACCTCCTTCAGCAGCTATTTTATCATCGGTACTAGTAATATTAATTGTACCATCTGCATTTGTGAATATATACTCAATCCGTGTGATAATCTCACCCTCAGGAATACCAAAAAATCCCGTTGGCCAAATAGTCAAGTTGTAAATATTACTAAATGCACGATCTTCTTTAATCATCAATGTTTTTTCACTCTTTTCATTTACTGAATAAGTATTACCGCTACTGGTATATGCCGTAGCTTCCATATAAATAGCATCAGCATTCACAAGCTCATTAACATAAATATCACCTAAAAAAGAGAATGTCACATAATCATCTTGTAACGCAGCCAATGGCTCTACTTTGTTAAAATGGAAAGAACAAAAATCAACTACTCCACCATCTCCCTCTACTACTTCAAAACACTGATCACCAGGACTATACTTTTTATACTTCTCATCTCCAGGAAAATCATCTTCTGCAAAATTGATAAAGAAAGCTGGTTTAAAACGCAAATTTTTAGGCCCAGCTTTACATTTCAAAGTAATAGTAATATTTGCATAATCATGATTTTTTATGGCATACAACTTATCTGTACGAAAAGCTACCCATTCCATATCATTTAACACATTCGTACTAACTCCATATTCTGCCATCAATAGATCTGCCCAAGGTACGGTCGCATTTTTGGGTACCAATTTAGTATCTACGGGGGACATTGGTAATGGAGTAACTCCATCTTCTACACCATCAGCTATATAAGTTACCGTAGTATTTTCGCGTGCATTCCAACTTTTAGGAACCAATACAGCAACAAGGAATCTCCTCGTTTGATCCTCGGCAGCTTCAATGTGCCCTTTCACAGTAAAAGTGGCAACTTCTCCAGCCTTCACCCAATAAACAGGTTCTTCTTCCGTACCTTGATTGATGCTCACATAGTCAAGATAAACACACCCGACCATTATAATTGTTATCAATAATAGAAGAGCTCCCAAACCATAACTTCTATTTTTTTGTTTATTATTTGTTCTCATAAGGTTACATTAAAGCGTTATTCTATTACTTGTTTAAAAGTATAAACATATGTATTAGTATGACATCCTGGACTCAACTTTATAGTCAACTGGCGTTCCCCATCCACTGTCAAAAATCCTATTTCAGTCTTTACTTCTTCATTTTTCCCTTCTTCCCTAAAAACAAGATGAAACGGAAACTGTGGATCATCTACACTCCATGTCCCATTATTTTCTACAATGAATGGTAAATAATTTCTTATTTCATATGTACTATCTTTATTCAATACAATATGAAAACGAGTAAAATCCATATACTTCGTAATATCTATCCCATTTCGGACAACCGCAGATAATTGCCAATTACCATCTACATGTTTAATCGTCTCCGAATAACTTTCAGGCGTCATTTCATCTTTAAACGTATCACACGAACTAACCATGGCAGTTAATGCTAGAAATGAGCCGACTACAAAATGCATATTTAGTCTCATATTTCTATTTTTTTAATTATTCGTAATAAGGATTCTGAAGCAAATCGTCACTCTTTACAGTCTCTTTATAAGGAATAGGAAAGAAATACATAGCCTCACGGAAAGTATGCTTACGTACTGCTATTTTTTCACCTTTCTCAACTCCATTAGTACTTCTCGTGATTTTATATCCATACATCTGTTGATTCTGTGTTGTTTCTGCGATCATCCAACGACGTACATCAAAAAAACGATGTCCTTCAAAAGCTAATTCAATACGACGTTCTAAACGAATAGCTTCCCGCATCTCTTTATAATCCATACCTTTCTTCAGTCCATACATTCCATCATCTCCAGGTTCAATTCCAGCACGTTCCCGAAGTGTCTTCAACACCTCATATGGACTTACAATATGCCCATCCAAAATATCTTCGTGATCTGGTCCATAATATTCATTAGCAGCTTCTGCATAATTTAATAAGATTTCAGCATAGCGAATCAAATCAAATGCTTGAGAAGTTGCAAGCCAATGATTACCAGCTAGTTGACGATGGCCAAATTTACGAATATAATATCCTGTCGGTGTACCTGAACCAAAAGTATCAGAGGTACTTCCCGCACCTACATGAGTATAAACAATATGATTCAGATCACCACCACTGGTTAATTTTGAACCATTCCATACTACTGTATTAGCAAAACGCGGATCTCTTCCCTCATCTGGCTTCAACGGATTATAAGAATATTTACTACTAGGGTCATTGATAGCTTTCCCGTCTTTCATCGGAAATTGCTCAACCAAATCATGATAAACATAGCCACCATTACCATTTCCTCCACAACTTGGAGCTCCAAACAAAGCCTCACGTTCATTGCTAGACCCTGCAGGTCTATACTCAAACAACATTTCACAATATGTGCCATCAGGATAAGTAACTCCATTTCCCGCATCAGGAACTTTATAGAAGTCATTATTATGGAAAATTGCATAAAATCCCCACCCCGGTTCAGAACTTCCTTTTCTATCTGTCTCATCATTACATATATGATTAGAATAAATTGCAAAAGTATTCATCCTAATTACATCAAGAGCAGCATCAACAGCATTTTTCCAACGTTCTTTATTATATTCCGGGTGGCCTATTATTTCTTTAGGAAAACCTGCTGAATTTCCAAAATCACTACCATTGAACAGTTCACTAGCTTCATACAAACGAACACGTGAAATTAGCCCATTACATGAACCAGCAGTAGCACGTCCAGTATTTATTCCTCGAAATTTATTTGGTAAATCGCGAGCGGCCTGTTTACATTCATTAACAATATATTCTACACAGTCAGCATACGTATCACGACTTGTTTTCATCTCATCATCTACCTCATATATATTATCACCAATTAGAGGAACTCCACCATAATGTCGTAATAGCATAGCATAATACCATGCCCGCAGAAAACGAGCTTCCGCCTTATACTGTTGTTTCACAGATTCGGTTATCGGACTCCCATCAACATACTTCATAAACACATTTGCGCGACGAATATTAACATAGGCAATCTTCCACACATCATCCTCTTTTGCATTTACCGGATTAATCGTACCCGTAGCAAACATTACGTCATTAGTCACATCGGTAACAACTTTGTATGCAGCCTCATCACATGCCGTTTGCAAGCCTCCATGCTGAGTAACCCAACCCATATACTCCGTTTTGTAGCGATTAGGTTTAACATCATACCCCACATCTGTATAAATTTGTGAAAGAAATCTTGCTGTATACGCACTATCAGCGAATACCGTCTCCCGATCAAGATCTGTCGTTTCCACTTGTTCCAAATTGGAGGTACAAGAAGAAAGCGAAAATGTACCTGTAACAAATAAGCACAAAAACACAACTTTTTTCATATTACTAGAAATTATTAATAAGTCTTTAATACATATTTATATTATGACGATTATTCATATATATACCACTAAAAAGATTGATCATAGTCTCATAATGAAAATTCAATTATAGTAACCCCTTGAAGTAATTTCATAACGATATTTTCTTGTTTAACATTATTTAATTTACTAATTTATAATCAATTGTCTGAATTTCTACAGGTCCAAGCAAACCTGAGGACTGTAATGGAGAATCTGCTTTCCACGGATTAATAGTTGTCCATGTCGGACGTTGGTCTTCTGGAAGAGACTGGTCACCAATTAGACGATTTTGCCAATTATTGACAACTGTTATTTCTAATTTATTCTCACCTTCCTTTAAATAATCTGTCACATTCAAACGATATGGATAAGTCCACACACCGCCTACATAGTGTCCATTCAAAGTAACTTTAGCCATTACCATCACACTACCCAATTCAAGATACAAATTCTTCTGTGGAAGTTCTTTTAATACAAATTCTGTTTCATAGACAGCTTGTCCTGAGAAATACTTAATTTTATTATCATCTGCATTTGTCCAATCTTTCAAATGAGACCAAATTACCGGTACCTCCGGTCCACGTTTACCTGCTTCAAATGTGATCTTCCAAGGGGTATCTATCTTATAAACAGTTGTTTTCTGTGGAAAATTATCTTTCTTTTCTGTTACCTTATTATTCTTGCGAAAAACAATAAAGGCACTTTCATTTCCTTCCAACTCAATCGGTAAAGATATATTATCTTCTTCACTTCTAAAATCTGGTAAATAGCGGATCTCCCCCGTTACAGGATTCCAAAGTTCCGGAGAGAAATCCTGAGATACGCGAAACTCTCCGTTAAAAATCACTTTCTCATTATGCTGATTGGACACAAAATAAATTTCCGCATCCGGTAGAGTTCGATGTATAAACAGAACTGGCATATCCTTTTCACACATAAAATCAGGACGTATATTCAGTGTATCCAATACATCTTGTAAAGCAAGTCCTCGTTGGAATAGTCGTCCTTTTCCATAATGATCGTTAGCAAACAGTTCTGTACCAATATGTGAAACTTCCTTATCTACCTCAGGATAGCCAGATAGGCTTGGAGAATATTCAGGAGCATCACCATAAACAGCCAAGCCATTACGTACCAATTCTCTAATCTTTTTCAGTACCTCGGGGCGCATTGATTTTTGATTTGGCAATACCAATAAACGATACCTCATTCCATCAGGCAAGGTTAAATAACCATCCTTAACGACAGCTCTCGTTAAAAGAACTTCAGCATTAATAAAGTCAAAAGAATACCCTTTTGGTAATTGGGGGTCCATTGAACCTGTCATTTTTGGAGCATCTTCACCGATGAAATAAGCAACATCCGCCACATAAGTACCTTGCTGTAAAAGGAAGTTCGATCTCCGCAAATAGTCTGTAAATAAATCCATCTGACTAAACCAAGTGTTTTTACGATGAAAATCATTTCCAAACCAAGCACTCACACCGGGATTACGATCTTCATATGGTTGATGAATATACAAATGGAGTAATGAAGCATTGATACCTTCTGTGAAAAAACGATCAATACGTGCTTTCATATTACCCGGATAATGGGTAAAATTTGGTCCTCCACTTGTACACGATTCTGCCCAAATACGCTTTTTTCCATAAATATGTCCGCAAGAGGAAGCACAACGGTTTTCAATTAACCCCAAATCACCAAAGCTCCAAAATTCACCACTAATCTCATCAGATTGGCCACCATATTGCAAAAACTCTCCCGGAAATCCCCAATGCCCATAATTTTCTAACCAAGTTGTGAGTCCATGTTGATGACAAATATCCCTCAATCCACCTACATAATCATATGAAACAGCATCAGCAATCAAACGACGTAAATCCCAAAGAAAACGCGAAGATATATCCTCATTACCAACAACCTTACCATATAGAGTTGGTAAATAAGGTAACGGATCGTACCCATAAACCTTCTTAAAACGCTCCAGCATATCATCTGTCCAATTCTGACTACCTGTTTCATAACTATCCTGTACAGCTATCTTCAAGCTCTTCCGATCAGCTTCGGGGATACGACGGAGGATTTCACCCATATAAGCATCAAAATGTGAACTAATATGCTTTCTACTCATCTTGTCTACCTCAAGCCCGGTAGCTTCAGGTGTGGCAGGTGTATTTGTCACGCCTGTCGTTTTCATTTCTAAACAAGAAATAATCCAATTTCCTTCAGGCACATTCCAAGTCAACATTCCGTCGGACGACAGAAAAGCTGTTAAATCCATCACTTTATCTTCCGGTATCACAAATCCCTCCGAATCATTATACCAATCTTGGTTAGGCCACATATATGAATCCCATTTGGGATCAGGACGCTGATACATTTTTGCCAAAGATTGTTCAGGATACCGTTCTACCATTTTTGCAGAAGAAAGAGAGATAATAGCCTCAATGTCTCCATAAGAATTAATAGGTTTATCCAACAACAAACGAAAATCAGCAGATTGCGTTGCAGGAAGAGAAATAACAATCGGAGCATTTGTAAAAAAGCCAACAGAACGCATTCCATTGGTACGATCTATCTCAAATGTCCGAATCGTTTTATAAGTATCACCTACTTTAGCTTGTAGTTCCGCTTTCGTCCATACATAATTGTTTGTTGTAAAAGTAAAACTACGAATAGTCTGTATTTCATCAATATGCATATCAAAAACAACAGGTTCATATCCTTTCTGCTGTACTTTCCATTCTTTTTTAAACACGCCACATTGTGTAGGATGAGCTATAACACGAACCAATTGCATAGAGTCCGAGTACTCAGGTATCGTATATGAAAGTGTCTGCGGACCTTTTACCTCCATATCAGTAGCAGCTAAATAACGCATACTCTGTTCTGGCTTCACCCATGGTCCCCCTGACTGACTCCATCCCGGACTATTAAACATTCCTATTTCTATATCCAATTCTGTTGCAGTTTTCAGTGCTGCATGTACAGCATCCCACCAATCTGGCGTAAAGATCTTTACGTCTCCATAAGCATTTCCTCCTATATCAATATTTCCGATGTAAGCACGAGTAATCCCTGCCTTTTTCATGGCATGCAAATCCTTAACCACTCCTTCTTTTGAAATATTATCTGAAATCCAATACCAATAACATCCTACTCGGATACTATCCGGAATTTCTCGGAAACCTTTCTCTATAGCTACTATAGAAGGGGTATCTTTCCCATTCGAGCACCCTGATAACAAGCAAATCATGGCACTCGCTACTATTACTAAAACATTTCTCATGACATTAAAATATTCACTTTCATCAAACAATATTCCCAACAACTCCTCTGACCCAATGATAAAAAGAGAATAAACAGGCCGGAGGATTATTGTGGAAATTCAAACGCCAATCCTAACTTTTTACCTACATCTATTATCTATTGAAACTTATACTAAGAACACCTAAGAAGCGTAAAACCACTAAAAGAAAACAAAAAATATATCGCATAAAAAAAAGAATAGAGGTAGTAAGAATCTAATCTATTAACTATAAAGTTATTGTTCCTAGATACAAAAATTTCTGTCCGCTAAAAGTAAAGTTCTCATTACCTGTGTATAAACTATAATTGCAATTATAGATTACAAATAATCCAAAAGAAGTTTGGTAACAGGAGATTAGATATTTATCTCTAATGAAACAAAACTTATTTATCTACAAATTAAGTAGTGACTGATATAAAACAGACAAATTGTTCCTACCTCCTCCCGACATTATCTTTGTATTCTGATCAAAGCAAGTTTCGGAACGAAAATAAATGAAAGAAAAATTTAATTTTATAATGGAAGGGAAGATATAGAAATCTTCCCCAAATATGAGTTTATTTATAGTTTCTTCAGACCAAAAACAAAATCGTAATCTCCAGCTTCTATGGCAACAGTTTGCTTTTTAACGCTTACTTTCTTTTTATTCATTTTACATGAAACAGCATTATCGGGAATACAAACTGTAGCAGTTGTTCCAACAGGAACTATTAATCGAAGACGCAACTGGTCATCTTTCAAATTCCAATTAATGGTAATCGTTCCATAAGGTGACTCTTTTGTCACTTTCGACCAAGTCACTCCATTTGGAATTTGAGGATCAACATAGAAATGACGATAACCCGGTTCAGCTTCATCAAGACGTATTCCTCCTACCGCTTGATAGAACCAAGTACCGATACCATTATAACAGTTGTGTACACGACTTCTCTCTCCACTCCAGTATTCCCAAGTTGCCGTTGCACCGTGGTCAATCATATACAAATACCCCGGATAATCACGTTTTTTCAACATTTGATAGAAAAAATCCACTTTTTTATTCTGAATAGCCCACTCTGTCAGGATAGGAACTCCCACCAAACCGACTGCAATATGCCCTTTATGCTTTTCTTCGGTGATAGCTATCATGTTATCTTTCACTTTGTTATATAAAGAATCCGGAACAACACCTACCAACATAGGATAACACATATCCAATTGTGAACCAGTAGAATAAATACCTTCATCCGCACGATAGAAAGTCAGATGAATCAGTTTGTTGAGTTTTTCCCTACGTAAAGCAAATTCCTCCGCTTCTTCTTTTTTACCTAATTTCAAAGCAGTATTATACATAGTACCCAGACATTCACTGATGAAACAGTTACTTACCAGATCCACAGAAGCTTGATTACCAGCATCCACTCCCATTGGTGCCAACCAATCACCTAAATACCAGTCACGATATTTTGTATCAGGCCAACGTTTCAACAAACCATCCACCGTATATTTATCAACATATTTAAACCACTCTTTCATTTGAGAATAATATTTCTCAATCAGTCGAGGATCGTTGTAGTTGATATACGTTCTCCAAGGAGCCTGTACAAAGAATCCACACCAATATGGACCACCGCCACCAGCACCAGGATTAGGACCAACATGCGGTAAACTTCCTCCTTCACGCATGGAATCTCCCCATGTCTGTATCCAGTTTTCGAACGTTGGAGCTACATCATACATAGTTTGCAAAGACATAGTAGACGAATTTCCATCACCACCATATCCTGCACGTTCCAAATGTGGACAGTCTACCATATAGCCGCTAAAAGTCAGGCATTTCATTGTGTACTGGATCATATTATGAATAGCGTTCAAGTCGGCATCCGAACACTCAAAAGTAGTAGCCTGCTTATAGTCTCCATAAATCTGCAAGGATTTCATCCATTCAGTTTCCGGTTTTTGCGGAAGATTAGAAATACGCACATATCGAAAAGCATGATGATTGAATTTATTTCTGAAATATTCGCCTTGTGTACCACCAGATACATAAATATCACTTTCACCTTGTTTGTCAAACTCACCGTCTTTCGTCAGATTATCACTATACTCCATAGTAACCTCATGACCTGAAGGTAATATAGGCATCTGCATCTCAAACCATCCTGTCTGGACCTTTCCCATATCTACCAGCCACATTCCTTCACCTAATTTCTTCACGGAAACAGCCTGTAGTATCTGATGAATTTTATTCACCTCACACATTTGAGGTGAAGTAATATGATCAGGAACTTTCACTATTACCACAGGTGTCCATTTCATCTTATCCAAAGCCTCTGATGAAAGATCCCGAAGAAGAATCCTGCCATCTACCCTCTCACCACCAAACTGCAATGCTCGCCAAGTACCCGTATCCGAATAACCACTTTCACGCCCAGTCCATGTATGGTCTGTTTTAGCCACGGCTTCCCATCGACCGTTTTTCAAAACATCTAATTCTGCTTTCACCAACGGCCCCTCATAAGCAGCTCCAAAAGTAGTTGTCTTATACCATCCTTGTCCCAACCAGATTAACAAATCATTTTCTCCTTCTCTCAAATAAGGAGTAATATCATAGGTAACAATCAATGAACGTTTGGTCAGATGTGAAACAGCAGGCGTAAGTACATCTTCACCTACCTTTCTTCCATTGACATAGATTTCGTGATAACCCAACGTATTTACATGCAAGAAAGCAATTTCTCCTCGGGTCAATCTCACTTTTTTACGCAGAATTGGAGCACAAATCTTGCCACCTTCGGCAGAAGACCCTATATAATCACCCTGCATCTGCGACTTATCCAAAATGCCAACTCCAAAACGAGCGACAGGACTCCATGGTGACACTTGTTTTTTAGAATCCCAAACACGCACTCGCCAATAACATAAAGAACGAGAAGTTAACGTTTTCCCTTGGTAAGGAACCATTACAGAAGCGTCAGATTTCAATTTCCCGGTATTCCATAAATCAGCTTTACCCTGTGCCAACAAAACACTGTCCGAAGCTACTTGAATTTCATAATAAGTTTGTCCACCTTTCCAGCCATCACCCTTTAATTTCCAACTAAAGTGAGGAGTTACATTATCGATCCCCAAAGGATCAATCAGATTTTCACATTTTAACTCCGCCAAATAAAAAGACGGCGTTTTTTTATTTCCATATACTATCACTGATAGACAACAGAAACAGCAAACTAAACACAACAATCGTTTCATACTATTCATATTCTATTTTTTATGGCTTATTTAAGAATGACAAAGTTATATGAGCCCGATGCAACTTCCATTCGAGACGGATTAACTTTATTCATTACAATATTACTGATTTCACTTACAGGTCTTCCTGATTCCATCACCATTCCACTACCCCAATCAGGAATCGTTACCGTAGCCGATGTATTTGTAGGTATCTCTACTTGAAGATTCAGATTTCCGTTCTCATCTATTTTCCAATTCGAACAAATTCTACCGTACAAACTATCATATGTAGCTTTGCAATATTTCAAACTGGTAACTATCACCGGTTCAACATAAAAATGTTTCATTCCCGGATTCGATAAATCGGGTTTTATGCCAGCTAATGAATTATAAAACCATGCTACCACACTGCCAAACATCGGATGACAGTGTCCACAACCTTCATCATTTCCATCACCATTCCACGTTTCCCAAAGCGTATTATTTTTCTTATCAGCCAGATATCCATAACTGGGGAAATCACGCTGATTCATAATCTTATAAGCAAGATCTGCTCTACCATTCTCCGTCAAAACTTGCAATAAAAGCGGAGTAGCAAGTATACCTGTATCAAAATGATAGTTAATCTTCTCCAAATGTTTCAACAAAGCTGTAAATACTTTCTCACGATTACTGTCCGGGACAAGTCCGAATGCTAATGCAAATACATCAGCTCCCTGCTTACCTTCCCAATAATGATGAGTCACTTCATTATAAAATGCAATATTAAAATTTTTCTTAATTGTTCGGGTAAGTATATGAAACTCATCTTCATCCTCTTTCTTATTCAAAAAATTCGCTATATTCGCCATAATGCAAGTGACATGATAAAAATATGCCGTGTTCACTAAAGATGCCGGAATTTCAATCACATTATGGGGAGTAGACCATTCACCCAAACACCACCCGTTTGGTTCCTCCCGTACCACTATTCCTTTATCATCAGTTCGTGTACTAAGATATTCAATCCAATGTTTCATACCATAATAATGCTCCTCTAAAAGTGTGGTATCACCATAATGGCAGAAATAATTCCATGGGATAATCACATACGCTGATCCCCATGCTGGTCCACCACCTCCACCACCAAAGGGTGCAGTATGCGGTACATATCCTGTATTCTTATTGCTTGCATCACTAATGTCACTAATAAACTTTTTAAGGAAACAAGTCATATCATACGAATAAAGCAGGCTTTCTGTAATAATCTGTCCATCACCAGTATAGGCCAATCGTTCACGATGCGGATCACTACTTATGATCCCTTTAAAATTAGCCTGCATCGTGCGGTTATAAGCTTGACAAATATTATTAAAAAGCTGGTTAGAACAATCGAAGCTCCCCGTATTCCTAATATCCGTATAAATGGACTTCACTCGTATACTCTGTTTTGAGATCTCGACACCTTGTGTTGCAGTCACCTCAACTTTCTTAAAAGCATGCCAAGTAAATCTGGGTTCCCATCTTTCGTTCTGTCCACCTCGTAGTATATACATGTCTTCTTGACCATAACTCAACCCTTCATCACTAATAAAACGTAGCTTCACAGTATCTCCAGCCTGGCCTTTCACAGAGAGTTCACACCAGCCTGCAACAGTTTCAGGCAAAGTAAAAACAAACAAAGAATCATTTGCCTGTTCAAAATAGGTATCCACCGTTCCCATTATTTTGGTAAATGGAACTGTTTGTACTCGTAACATTCCCGTGGGAGGACGAACAGACAATACCGATTTCCAAGCCGAATCATCATAACCTGCTTGATTCCATGAACCTAATTCAAGACGAGCATCATAAATCTCACCTGTAAATATAGCATCATGCAAAATAGGACCCGTAGTTGTTTTCCATGACTGATCAGAAATAATAGTTTCTTTACTTCCATCTTTATATTCAATCTCTAACTGCAACAGCAATTTGGGAACATCATACCACATATAGCCTTCCACAATACGATCTCGTTGATTATACCAACCGTTGCCCAACACAACTCCAATTACATTATTCTGCTTTTCCAAATTAGAAGTAACATCAAATACATTGTAAAGCACTCGTTGTGTAGACTGGTCATCATAATGATACAAAAGTTTCTTCAATGACCTCCTATCATAATTTGTAACGGCAGGGGCCAGGACCTGATCTCCAATTTTATCCCCATTAAAATACATCTCATAAAAGCCTAATCCGCAAACATATACCATAGCCTTCTTTATGGCTTTCTCAATAGTAAACTCTTTGCGAAAATAGGGTGCCGAAAAGGTAAGCGTCGAATCCGGATACACATCTTTTATCTGTCCTATCCATTTAGCTTTCCAGTCAAAAGAATTCAACAATCCCATACTCCAGCTCGACACATCACTCCATTTCGTAGGATTATCATTTTCGTCCCAAACCATCACTTTCCAATAAAGTTGCATTTGAGATAACAACCTTTTCCCCTGATAACCAATGATAGATTCTGAAGAACTAACTTTACCGGAATCCCAATAATCCCCCTTCTCCTGATTCAATAATTTCAAACTGCTAGATACAATAACACGATAGGCCGATTGTTTCTTTCCTCTTTGATTCGACACCAATTGCCATTGAAGAATCGGATGCTGGCTTTCAATAACAACCGGAGTCTCCATATTATCACAACGCAAATTCACTATACTGATATCATTTCTTCCATAAGCAAAAGAAGAAAACATAATCAATAACAAAAGATTTCCAATTAGTCTATTCATTTTGTATCCCCTAAAGAGTTTTTTACTACCTACAAATAGGATGTTGCTATTCAATTCTTGTCAACCTCACTTTCTGAGTGACCGGTTTATTGATTTTATAAATGGTTTCTACAATATTCTTCATATAATCATCCCAAACTTTACGTATTTCCGGATGCATCGCTTTGATATACCAATCATAACTCGCTCTAAGAAACATGTCTTTAGGTAGGTATTCTTTTAGTTTATCGATAGCTTGCTGATTATCTGCAAACAATAATCCTTCTTTTTTCAAGAACGAACACTCTGTCCACAAATATTCTCTGAAACGTTTCTCTATTTCAAACCGTTCTTCATTCAGATACATAATTTTCGCAGCTTGTTGATACTGGGGAGTGTTCGGATAATTTGCCAAATTCACCCCACTAGCTAATTCTTTAGATGAAAGATTGTCAATAAACTGATCTCCTATAGTCAATCGATACAGACCTTCTTCCAAATCAATCACCTGTAAACGCTCCTGATTAAATTCTTCCATAAACGGGACCAATTGCATTGCATCACGTTGTGACCTTTTATTTCCCCAGCCATGTCTCGGGATAGAATCCAATGGATAAGGAAGAGCATTTGCCAAATAGTCGAAAGTCAAATCAGCCCCGTTCTTTTTCAATTTGGATATTTTACAATTCTTACTGGCTACAACAGCTGAATTACGCGCATCAATAGAAACGGACGACACTTCATTCCCTGTCAATCCTTGTGCTTTCAGAAACAAATAGGCCATAACCATCTGCCCGTCATTATCCGGATGAATTCGGTCGATTCTACAGAAAGTAAACGCAGAGTCTCTCTCTTGCTCTCTCTCGCTTATTTTCCGCATCGGTAAATTAAAATCTACGAATCCCCAACCATTCTTTCTTGCCGATGCACGTTGGGCATCTATAATTTTCAGAATAGCATTATTCTTTCCATGCAGAATAAAGTTGTTAAATCCGGAAGTTTCGTCATAAGGAGAACCTCCGATCAACACCTTAGTAACTTTATTTTTGGCCAACAATCGTTGTTCTATTCCCTGATAATTCTCCAATGATCTTGCAACTTGTCGTTCCGAAAGCTCCCTGGCATTATCTTTCATATAAATATCATAACCGGTATCGTTCATGCCAAAAGTAAGGGCCACATAAGTCGGTTTTTTATTAAAGACATCATAATCCAAACGATCTTTAATATCCCACGCACTCTCCCCGCCAATCCCCGCATTCATAATCGTAACCGGCTTGTCAGGAAAACGAGTCATATAATACAGCCAAATAAATGAATGATAATGTCCTGCGTGAGTAATGCTATTTCCTACAAATACAACACGCTCTCCTTTTTCAAACCGTGGAACTGATGTCTGTGCCTGTAAAGAGCTGCAACTCGCATAAATCAAAGATAACAACAAGAATATCTTCATACTTCTTTTATTATCCATTTATCTATTATTCTTTTAAATGATTACTCTACAATCCCAGTAATCAATCCATTATATCCAATTTACTTTTCTCTGCTTTTCCATACTGTTTCACCAGTACACTCACTCCACCCTTTAGTAATTCAGGTGCTGCCTCTATACTTATAACTTTTTCTTCATCCGGCATCAATGTCACATAATTATCAGACATGATAACAGGAAGCACACGCTTTTGCGTGACTTTATTAACTAATCTTATCCGATTGGCAAAAGCAACACTCTTGGAATTGTTCTTTACAGCTACCTGCATCTTTCCATCAGCCGTCAATTTATTCACTAACCGACAAGATAAATCAGCTTCCGGAAGTGTATTCAACTGTGTATAATCAAGGTCTCTCACACCATTCCTCCAATAAAAGTTTTCGGACAGCAAATTACCATTGGCGTCAGTCAATTCCAGTTTAATGAAATGAAGTGGGGTTAATTCTTCTATTCCTTCCGGCTTCTCACCATAGATTTCAAACTCAAATAACGAGTAACCAAACTGTGTGGCACGGCTGATACCCTCTAATTTTACATAACGAGCTGTTATAGATTCCAGATCTATTTTCTCTGTACCGCCTTTTCCATCCTTATTGTCGTAAACAGTTTTCCACTCTTTTGCATCATTTGATACTTGTAAAGCGTACTTCTTGGCACAGGCTGTTTCCCACTTTAAAATGACATTCTCTATTTTTTCTTCCTTACCAAGATCAACGTATATCCATTGAGGATCATTATATTCACTTTCCCAACGGCTACCAGCACCTCCGTCAGTCACCAGTGAAGCCTTTTTAGAATCACCTGTTGAGGAAGAAGCTACTACCTCTTTTCCAAAAGCCAGATTAAAAGGATTAAAATTCAAAGTAAAGGCTTCTGCAATATTACTAGCTGTTACATCCACCCGCTTAGTCTGCCCATACGTGGCAATCTCTTTTCCATTCAAGTCGTAAATCGTAGCCTTGACTGTCGCCCCTTTCAAATCTTTGGCTGTCGTATTTATTACTTTTATACTGTTATTAGAGGCATTCCATTGAATATGTAGAGGCTCACAAGCCTTTTTCGCTCCCCAATAAGCACCTGTAGGATCGTAATAATAATCGTAAGTCTGCCACACAAACGAAGGATAAGCAGGATGACTCATCCAAATCAGGAGTCCGGCAGCATCATTCCACATTTTATCATTCCAAGCCTCATACATCCCTTTCATGACTTCAATATTCAACAATTGAGCCTTCTCACAAAATTCTTCCAATCCGGATGATTCTCCGTACTGCATATTGACTGAATTCTTGTAATTAACAGGGTTGGCATTAGATGCTTCTTTACCAAAAAAATGCTTATTCCATACATTATCATCATCATTCTTCAACTGCTCATCAGTGGGTAGAGGCCACCAATCTTTCTCCGGAATAAACTCTTTCACACTTTCGAAAGTAGGAAAAGTAGCTGTGCCTATTTCTGTACGCATTCCATAACCGTGGTCAATTCCGTACGGATAAGCCGGTGTATTAAATGCTAAATTACTACCTGATGTTTCAAAATGATGTCTCGGAGGTTGATTACCCCACCAACCACTACCGGACAATCCATCTTGATTGGAACAAGACTTATACATACGATCATTATGATCTTCCTTAGCAATCATCTCACGCAGATAATTATCCAAATCCGATGCCGGATGCGTCTCATTAGCTCCACACCAAATAGCGATAGACGGATGGTTTCTCAAACGTCTGACCTTGTCAAGGGCATTCGCCTTGAATGCCTCTGGTTGTGCCACATCATTATATGCCACGTACAACCAGAAATCATTCCATACCATAATCCCATATTTATCGCAATAATCATAAAATTCATCATCAGTAACACAACCTGTCCACAGACGAATCATGTTGTAATTCATTTCTTTATGTAACCTGATTTTTGTCTCATACTCTTTCCCTTGGCAACGAAGTAAATACTCACTCATCCCCCAGTTTCCACCTTTCAAATAAATCTTTTGTCCATTGATAAAGAATGTCAAAACAGGATAACCAACTACATTATCAACCATCTTATACTCATACTTCTTAATACCAAATGTCAAATCTTTCACATCCGATACCTCCCCGTCAACAGAACAAGTCAATTTGCAAGTATAAAGATTAGGATCACCATAACCATTCGGCCACCAAAGTTTCGGCTGGTCAATAACCAATTGTGCTATATCCTCCTTGCTGATAGACAATCCTGCCGTTGCTCCGCCTTCTACCTGAACTTCCTTGGAGAAAGAGATGTTTCCCGGCTGAATCACCCCGGAAACAACAACTTTTTTAGGAGAGGAAGAGGCATTTCTGACATTGGTTGAAATAGAAAGTTCAGCCTTTTGCAAAGTAGGTAATTCTGAACGTACCCAAGGATCTTCCATTACGACATCTCCGGTAACCATCAGATAAGTATTACCTGTGATACCGGCTAAACGCCCAGGTACATAAGGCATCCAGTCCCATCCGGCACCAGCCAGATAACTAGGACTACAAGCAACACCATAAGGGTCTTTCGCTTTACGTGTCTTCTTCTGATCGGGATCAGTTATCAAAACAGCAATCGCATTCTTACCGGACTTTTTAACCAAATGAGTTACATCAAATTTTGAACGCAGCATGTGACCACTTACATCCTTAGTAGATGTTTTCGTGCCTGATATCTTCTCTCCATTAAAATAGAAATCAGCAAAGCGATTCGTATTATCGAAATGAAGCCATACACGTTTTCCCTCAGAATAGGAATCCGGAAGTTCAAACTCTGTACGATACCAAAACGGACGGTTATAAAAAGTTTCGTCCACTTTATAAATATTATCAGCATAATTAGGATCAGGCACTATTCCTGCTTCAACATAAGCTGTGAAAACAGTTCCCGGAACTACACCTTTCACATACTCCGGTATTTCAAACCCTGGAGTAGATATCTGTTCCCCAGTTACATTCTCTAAATCAGCTTGTGGTTTCACCTCCCAAACTATTCGGGGATCAGAACTATTCAATGACATTTTTGTAACCTGTTCCGTACAGGCTGTCTGCACTAAAACAAGTACAACAGATACAATATAGTAAATTATTCTATTCATCGTGTTACCAAGATTTTAAAGTTACTTTCTATCAAAAACGAAAGGATATTTTCTATCAGATTCCCCATTCCGTATTAGGCGTATCACCCATAAACAATTCTAATGTGCCTCCAGCCACTATGTCTGCAAAATCCAAATAACATTTATTATATTCCTTACCATTCAGCAAAGCTTTCTGTATATAAACATTACCAACACTATTATCATGAGCGATCACCGTAAACTTCTTTCCTGAATAATAAGCAGAATCTAAGGCAAATTCCACCTTATCGAATACCGGACTTGTAATCTCCATACGTGTATTACCCGGACAAGAAGGATGAATACCGGAAGCTGCCAACACATACCATGCCGACATTTGGCCTACGTCTTCATTTCCAACGATACCTTCTACTTTATTAGCATATGCTTTTTCACAAGTATAACGTGTCCACTTCTGGGTATGCCAAGGTACAGCAAGCTGGTTAAAAAGGAAAGGTACAAAATGTACCGGTTCGTTAGCATGGTTGTAATATTCATTCCACAACATATTGGAAGGAGTCTTACTGAAAAAATGAATCAGATCTTCAATTACTTTCTCTTTACCACCCATCAATTCCACCATTCCCGGAACGTCATGAGGCACGAACCAACCTTGTTGATAAGAATTTGCTTCTATACAGCCATACCATTCTTTAAGACGTGCATTCTCAGGCCATGCTATCCATGAGCCATCCGCTTTACGAGGACGGAACCAACCTTTCTCTTTATCAAAAATATGATGATATGCCTGGCCTTTTTCGTAAAAATAGCTGGCATCCTCATCTTTTCCCATCGCCTGTGCCATTTGAGATACACACCAGTCAGTGTAAGCATATTCCAAAGTTGTCGAAATACTTAATGGTTCCGGTATATAACCTAATGAATCATTACCAAAATGCCGTGAAGTATTAACAGCATACTGATACGCTTTCTCTACATCATACGTACGAATTCCCTTTACATAAGCATCTGCTAAAACAGACAAGGCCGGATTCCCCAACATACAACCGGAATAGGAATTCAGAAATTCCCAACGTTCGTAATATTCACGCCCGCTCTGCTCTGCCATTGAAATCAATGAATTCAATTCATCGCTCACCAGACATGGGTTAATTATAGTCTGTAAAGGAAACTGGCTGCGAAATACATCCCATCCACTAAAAATAGTACGCTTTGTGAAGGCACTGTCCGTTGTATGTATTTTATAATCACCGCCTACATAACGACCATCCACATCTGTATAAATACGAGGATCAATCATAGTATGATACATGGCAGTATAAAAAATAGTCTTTTCATCTTCCGTACCACCAGATATTCGAATACGACTAAGTTCTTTATTCCACAAATCTGTAGCTTCCTTCTTCACCTGCTCTAAATCTTTAGAAGCTATTTCCTGTTTGAAATTATTAGCAGCTCCTTCCATATCAACGAAAGAGATACCCACTTTCATCTCTACAGTCTCTCCTTCTTTTGTCGGGAATTCTGTAAAAAAGCCCAAATGCTTACCTTCCAATTCTTTCTTATCTTTGATGACCGGAGCTTGTGAAACACGAGTCAAATAAGGAATACTGACCACCTCATCACGTTTACGAACCCAATCTTCGGGAATATCCGCACTCCAGAAACCATAATCGGTCAAAGGTTTACTGAATTGGGCATAATAATAGACAGTATAATCGGCTTTTCCTTCACCATTACCCCATCCACCACCATCAGGTGTACACTTCATCCAACCTTGAATGGTATGATCATCTACTACTTTAATATATTGGGAAGTAGATGTTCCTCCCACTCTACGCGCTAAATCAATCTGAATACGAGACCGCTCATTAGAAGGATAAGTAAAACGTAAAATTCCACAATGCGGCGTTGCACTACTTTCCACTTTTATACGATAATCAGTCAACTCAACCGAATAATATCCGGCCTTAGCCGTCTCGGTCACTTTGTTATAAGCTGAACGATATCCTTTAATGCTATCATTATCTTCTTTCCCTGCTACTTTATATAATTCACCTGTTGTAGGCATCACCAGGAAATTTCCTAAATCACCGAACCAACCCACACCGCTCATCTGTGTAAAGGCAAAACCTTCAATCGTCTTATGTTCGTCACTATATCCGGAACCATTATCTCCCCCTGTTATAGTGTTAGGACTAACCTGCACCATACCATAAGGAGTAGTAGCTCCCGGAAAAGTTTTACCTAGTCCGTGATATACACCCGCAGCCCCTACACTCGTACTGGCACCAATAAACGGATTTACATAATCAGTCGGGACCAAATCTTCCGATACCGTACTGGTGGACGAACATCCCGTCATCCACCATAAAAAGCAAACAAATAAAAGATTAGCAGTCGCTTTATACATAACAATATAATAAAAATTTAAATCAAACTCAGAACGAAAGTTCTAATACCGAAACGAGGCATCGAAATCATCATATCCGATTTTCCCGCACGTGTTTTTATATTCTTTCTTTCGATACATTTTCCATTTAAATCCACCTCTTCCACACCGGACAACGGCATGTCAAAAGTGACCTTCTGTAATTTCTCGTTACCTTCTGAATTAAACAAGCGTAATACGATCTTTCCATTTTCCAAATGAACAGCACTTACCTGATAACCGGTATTTTGTAAATTAATAAACGACTTTGATTCCGGTTTTGCCACCGAATAACAAGAAGATAATAAAGGCTCATTCCAACAATCACTGTTGTTTGCTACTGATGCCTTATCCCATTTACCCCGATGAGGCATAATTGCATATTTCATTTTTAAAGGACCTGTAATTTTATAGTCGGGTCCCCAAAGTCCTCCACCCGAATATTGAGCTGTCAGTCCAAGCGGAAAGTCTTCTCCATAAGAATAAGAAGTAGTATGATCAGAAAATAAAGCCAATGCATAATCCCCTTTCTGTTCAGCTAAGTCTACCCAGTTGAGTATAATATTATGTTTGATTTGATCCCAAGAATTAAAAAAAGTATTATCGAGTTTACTTTCACACACATCGAATGGTGCATTCTTATAAACACGGGGAGAGCGAAGATCGGTTGGAAACAATATATTCAATTTAAAACGATCATCACAAAAAGCTCTGCGATTACCACTCCAATGATTTTCTTTATACTCACCAATACCTACATTCTTTTTCCAATCAACCGTCAATTCAAAATCAATCCGTTTCATCCCCTTTGAAAGGGTTATTAACTGTGTAAACGGGTGAGAGGCAATCTCCCCTTCTATCTTTACCTTTTTTTCATATATATTATCCCTCAATATAGTCAATCTGGCCGGAGCTTCTGTTGAAGAACGGAACTTTCCCTCTTCATAAAAGAAACCTCGCAACTCTCCTAAAGAATACTCACCTGTTTGACATACAAATTCTTTATTCCCCTCTTTTTTAGCAATCAGGCTTTTGATAACTCCTCCCTTCGATAAATCAAAAACAACCTTATACATGTCATTCTCAACCATGTATTCCTGTTCATTAACCTTCTCACTTTCTGAAACCTTTTTGCTTCCTGCAACGATCTTTTTACCTACTTCTTTCTTTTTTATACAATACGTGGAGTACCCGAAGGGAGGAATCTCTGCTTCAAAAAACATTTTTTTCTTTTCTCCTTCACTTTCTACAAAACAACCTATCTCTTTACCTTTCCAATCACAAATGACAAAATTCGAATTCTCTGACTCTAAAGAAAGAAGAACACTCACCGGTTCTTTCCTTTCTACTCCCAGAGTGTTAAAAACCCGTACCCATTGCTGGTTAATATCTCCTTGCTGTGAACCTGACAGATCATCAAAGCTTTGTATGGACGTTTCTATAATTCCATCAGAAATTCGATTCGTATCATCAGTCCATCGTTTAATCTGATCAGCCCATGTACCTTGCCTATTCAATCCGTTATAGGGCACAATCCAAGAATCATGATGCTGTGCCATCATTAAAGTGCGCCACGCTTCATCCATATCTGCTTTCAAACAAGTATACCCATTCTTCAGATGAGCCATAACAGACATTTTCTCTGCCATGATAATCTTGTTCTCAGAAGTACGAACTTCCTGCGCTATCTTCTGTAACACTTGGCTACCCCACATTAGGTTTACGCGCATATCTTCCTGTGAGAAATGCCAATCATCATCAGTTTTTCCGATGGAGATATTCTCTATATAATCTCTCCATCTCATATATATAGAATTATTTTTTGTGTTCTTTCCACTTCCGATCCACGGACCGTTTTTCCATCCGGCATCCTGAAAACACATGCCGACCGGATGCTTTATTCCTGCTTCACGACAAGCCATCAAATACGCTTCCGAATTCCCCCAAGCGGTTGTCTGCCACGTTGAGTTCTTTTCCAACTGTTCACAAGCATAACGAGGAACTGTCAAAATAGAAGTCCCGTCCGTCCCTATCCAGTTAACCAATTCGCCACCATACGCAGCAGTATACCCTCCCCAACAAGTATTGGGACACTTTAATACAGCATATTTAAAACCGAATTGTTTAAGAATCTGTGGTAAACAACTTGTGAAGCAAGGTTCTTCTACAGAATAAGTAATAAAATCAACCTCCGGGAAATGCGCATTAGTCTTGGCTATACCATATTGAAACTGCCGAATGATACTCTCTCCTGAAATATTATAGCAATAAGGTTGTGCATATGTAGGATTCGTAAATTCCACTTGCCGACTTGTCACAACCCTCTTAAATTGTTGATAAGCTTCAGGGGTTTGCACACGAACAGTATCCCAAGTTTCCGGTTCTATCTCCAAACAAATTCGCCAATCCGGATGCATAGATAGCTGATCTACGATAAACTGAGTTTTCCACTTCACCGGATAATGGCCATATATTCCGCCATGATACCCATCAACAAAATAAGCCTGTTGTGAATAAACATTACTATAAAAGAAAACTGTCAGTAATATAATATAAATTTTATTCATGGTATGCTACAACTATTTTATTTCTCGCGCTGTTCCATCTTGCGCATAAATTCATCCAGTTTTTGCTGTATAACTTTCTCGTCATCTTTATGCCCGGAGAATGTCCAATCAATGATTGCTAAAAGGCTTTGATCATCAACAAAATTCCCTTTCAGCACTTCATCTCTATCCACCTCCATCAGAAAACTCTCCTTCTCATCAGAAGTAAGTTCACCTGCAAAATATTTATTTAGAGCTTTATCCATCCTTTGTTCCTTTTTTTATCAAAGAACGATTATGTCGATAAATACCCCTAAAAAAGTATTTATAAATTAATTAAACATTATGCAGCCAAACACATATTCAACATTACCCGTAACTTTTTAAGTGCTATTCCCATCTGACACTCCACCGTATTAACCGAAATACCCAACCGTTCGGAAATCTCCCGGTATTTCAACCCCTCCATACGACTCAATAAAAATATAGTACGGCACTTTTTAGGTAAACTATTTATGGCTTTCCGAACCAATTGCTCCATTTCATTTCCCTCATAAATATCCGATACATCAAAACGCTCCAAAGATTGCATTTTCAAATTCAGTTCAACTTCAAAAGAAGCCTGTACATTCTCCACATATTTCTGTTCGAACACCTTATGCTTTAGATAATCCAAACATCTGTTTCTTACTAGCCGGAAAAGATAAGCATTTATATTTTCAATATGACTCATAGACTCTCTTTTTTCCCAAAGATCTGCAAAAACATCTTGGGTTATGTTTTCAGCGTCCTCTTCCAACATTACAAATTCTTTTGCAAACCGAACCAATTTTGGATAATAAATAAGATATAAATCTGAAAAATTCATAGTCATGTGTTTCTTTAGATTAGTATTCAGTTACCAAAAATCTCGTGATGCAAATATAAAGATGAAAAGAGCCTACTTCTGAACAGAAGTAGGCTCTAAAGTAAATTACATAAGGAGTATTTATACTATATTTATCTAATAATCAAAACATTAAAAAAAGATTCTTTTATAGTTTTGGTAAACCGGATAGAATCATTTTTGAGACAAGGAACCGAGTTTTTTTACCTCTTCTTCAAAGATATTACTATCAAGAATAGACATTCTCTTCACTTTGCTCTTATAATTATAAATCGTCTGAACGGAATAATGCAAAAACACAGCAATCTGTCCGACATCTATAATTCCTAATCGAATCAATGCAAATATGCGCAATTCTGTATTTAATTGATCTTTTTCCAGTTTGTAATGTTCTTCAGGCTTCAATAGCGAATTAAATTCTTCAACAAAATTGGGGTACAACTTTAGAAACGCTTTATCAAAGTTCTGATAAAGTCCTTCAAGTTCCTTCTCAAAAGGACGGGAAGATGATTTATACAAATCATCAATCTGTCCAGTTTTAATCTTCCTATTCACATTCTTCCTATATTCATCGAGCTTATTAATATAAACAGCACACTGATTCATAAAATATCCAACGTATTTTTCCTTTATCAGATTGGCCTCATCAAGATTCTTATTCAATCCAACCAGCTCCTCATTCATAGCTTTCAGATTTCTTTTAGCTCTGGATACGATTTTGGTTTGCTTATATGTAAAATACAAAGTAATCGCAAGGGCCACCACAAACAAGCTGGTCAGTAAGATATAAAAACGCAGGTTTCGTTTCTGTTCCTCTAGTCTGTATAAATAAGTATTCTCTATAATCGGATGAATACGGGCTATGACCGTATTCTTGAAACGGGAATTATAAAAAATAGCATCATCCAACGCTACCTTTATATAATTATAAGCTCTGTTTATATCCCCTTTATGATATAAGTTAACTGCTAATGTTAACAATGCCTCATTCTCTTTCACTGCAAGTTTAGCATCTGTAATAGCTGCCAATATTAGAAATTTTCCCTCTAACGCGACATCTCCAACCAATCGATAGGCTCTCGCAAGCCCCATAGCCATCATTGCATATCCATGAGACTCCGGTTCTTGTTTATCATATATTTGCGTCAATATCTGAAGCGCTTCTTTAATATCACCTTTATCTTGAAGTTTCACCGCTTTTTCTTTCCTGTACTCGTCACACTCATTAAACAAGATACTCATGACTGTATCTCGATAAGCTTCTTTTTCTGCAATATATTCCTTTGAGAATCGTACATCATCCGTATATTTAATGAGGTTTTCATAATAACGTATCTTATTCCAGCAATACAATGCTTTCAAATGATCGGGTAAATCCGCGCACTCAACCGACTTAAAAATGTCATTTGCCTGAATAAACAGACCTGATAGGGAATAGACGAAAGCCAAGCGGAGTTTCTCTTCCAAAAGATATTCCTCATTACCCATCTTCTTCGCAATCTTAATATTCTCATGAATATATTGTTCTGCCGAATCACAGACAAAAGTTTCATACTGGTGGATAATCTCTTTATTCAAATTGTATAAATCCTCCGGAGTATGCTGTCCAGACTTCTTTGTCTTCAATTCTTTTATGGTGGCTTCCTTTTTCTGTGTATACACCAAACGTTCAGAAATCACTTTATCCAACACCTTCAACAAAGAGTCATTTTCATTACCTGCATAAAGGTAAAATAAGGAGTTCAAGAGAAAAAATGTAAACCAAAGTGTGCGTTTCATATTAGTGCGTTCTTTCTTAGTCTGCAAAAAAATGTATTTTATTTGTGTAATTCGTAAAAAAAGGAAGTAAATCGTTCTTTTTATTGCATCTTTTAACAAATACACAAAAAAGAATTGCCTCATTTCAAAATGCTATTCATGAAACCGTACCGACAAAAAAACGAATCGCAAAGAAGCGGAGTTAAAAAAAGCTTTTTTGCCACTCGGACTTTGCAAAAAGTATAAATATTAGTTCTATATTTGCAACCGTTAAAGGAGAAAGATGAAACAAAGCTTAAAATTCGGACTACTTTTAGTATTGGCTTTGCTCATCCATTGTGCAACTAACGGAGCAATGGAAGATATGTGCAAAGTTTCCTCCCCGACTTATCGGCAGGAGAAATGCTATGTGTCGCAAGATCGTCCGATACAAAATGCTTTAGAACGTCTTTACAACCTTTACGCTACCCAATCTTGTGATATGAGTCATACGGACGTCACGCATGTCCCGGCAAATAAAAGCGTACTGTTGCCAGTTGCTTTTTCCGGAGAACATCACAATTCTCAAAGACCGTATCACTCTTCACCTTCTCATCCCCCAACGTGCTTTTATGATCCTATCTCCTATTATATATATGGGTTAAGAAAGATAGTCATTTAGCCTACAGTACAGTAAACTCTTTTACTCGTCATTTATTACAGTTGGTTTTATTCCCCATAGGGCGAATAGACTAATTGTTTATTTCTATATAATATTCAATCTAAACAGCTATTGAATTATGAATTTTACATTTTTAGTTGTTGTTCTACTGACAGCGCTTGCTTTTGTCGGTGTAGTAGTAGCTCTTTCGCGTGCTATTTCTCCCCGTTCATACAATCTGCAAAAGTTTGAGGCTTATGAATGTGGTATACCGACACGTGGTAAATCATGGATGCAGTTTCGCGTAGGCTACTACCTGTTTGCCATCCTATTTCTTATGTTCGATGTCGAAACTGCTTTACTGTTCCCATGGGCAGTAGTTATGCTCGACATGGGACCACAGGGACTTATTAGTGTTCTCTTCTTCTTTATCATTTTAGTTCTGGGTCTTGCTTATGCCTGGAGGAAAGGAGCTTTGGAATGGAAATAACCAAAAAGCCAAAAATAAAATCTATTCCGTATGATGAATTTATCGACAATGAATCATTGGAAAAGTTGGTCAAGGAACTTAATGCAGGAGGAGCAAACGTTGCCCTCGGAGTTCTTGACGACTTTATCAACTGGGGACGCAGTAACTCACTGTGGCCGCTTACCTTTGCAACCAGTTGCTGCGGTATCGAATTCATGGCACTGGGTGCCGCGCGTTATGACATGGCCCGCTTTGGGTTTGAAGTAGCACGTGCCAGTCCGCGCCAGGCTGATATGATTATGGTATGCGGAACAATCACCAATAAAATGGCTCCGGTACTGAAACGACTCTATGACCAGATGCCCGATCCGAAGTATGTGGTTGCCGTAGGCGGATGCGCTGTCAGCGGAGGTCCTTTCAAAAAGTCCTATCATGTGGTAAACGGAGTGGACAAGATTCTTCCGGTAGATGTATATATTCCCGGATGCCCGCCACGTCCTGAAGCTTTCTATTATGGCATGATGCAATTGCAACGCAAAGTGAAAATAGAAAAGTTCTTTGGTGGAGTAAACAGAAAAGAGAAGAAACCGGATTATTTAAAAAATGAAGAATGATTCTACATTCTGTAATTTAAAGGATTTATGCAAGAAATACAATTTATAGCTCCTGCAGCGTTACACGACGAGATGCTGCGCTTGCGAAATGAAAAACAGATGGACTTTCTCGAAAGCCTCACCGGTATGGACTGGGGAGTAGCCGATGAGAAAGACGCTCCGGAAAAACTCCGCGGTTTAGGCGTAGTCTACCATCTGGAATCTACCATTACAGGCGAACGGATAGCACTAAAAACAGCGACAACCAACCGCGAGCTACCTGAAATTCCATCTGTCAGCGACATTTGGAAGATAGCCGACTTCTACGAACGTGAAGTTTTCGATTATTACGGTATCACTTTTATCGGTCATCCTGACATGCGCCGGCTTTATCTGCGTAACGATTGGATAGGTTATCCAATGCGCAAAGATAATGATCCGGAAAAGGATAACCCATTGTGTATGACCAATGAAGAGACGTTTGATACGACTCAAGAAATAGAACTGAACCCGGACGGAACCATCAAAAATAAAGAGATGAAGTTGTTCGGTGAAGAAGAATATGTAGTTAACATCGGTCCGCAACACCCTGCTACTCATGGTGTAATGCGCTTCCGTGTTTCTCTGGAAGGTGAAATCATTCGTAAGATTGATGCGAACTGCGGTTATATCCACCGGGGCATCGAGAAAATGAATGAAAGCCTTACCTACCCTCAAACATTAGCCTTGACAGACCGTCTTGACTATCTGGGTGCACACCAGAACCGTCATGCACTGTGTATGTGTATTGAAAAGGCTATGGGTATTGAGGTTAGCGAACGTGTGAAGTATATCCGTACTATTATGGATGAATTGCAACGTATCGACTCTCACTTGTTGTTCTACTCTGCACTGACGATGGACTTGGGAGCGTTGACGGCATTTTTCTATGGATTCCGTGACCGTGAGAAGATTCTCGACATCTTTGAAGAGACTTGTGGCGGACGTCTGATTATGAACTACAATACAATTGGCGGTGTACAGGCTGATCTTCATCCTAACTTCGTCAAACGAGTAAAAGAGTTCATTCCTTATATGAGAGGAATCATCCACGAATATCATGATATATTTACGGGTAACATCATCGCACAAAGCCGTATGAAAGGCGTCGGTGTGTTAAGCCGTGAAGATGCCATCTCTTTCGGTTGTACCGGAGGTACAGGCCGTGCTTCAGGATGGGCGTGTGACGTACGTAAACGAATGCCATACGGTGTATACGACAAAGTAGATTTCAAAGAAATTGTTTATACGGAAGGTGACTGCTTTGCCCGTTACCTGGTGCGTATGGATGAAATCATGGAAAGTCTGAACATCATCGAACAATTAATAGACAATATTCCCGAAGGACCTTATCAGGAGAAAATGAAGCCTATCATCCGTGTTCCGGAAGGCAGTTATTATGCTGCAGTAGAAGGAAGTCGTGGTGAATTTGGTGTCTTCCTTGAAAGTCAGGGTGACAAAATGCCTTACCGCCTGCACTACCGTGCTACGGGATTGCCGCTTGTTGCCGCAATCGACACCATCTGCCGGGGAGCAAAGATTGCCGATTTAATTGCTATTGGCGGAACAATAGATTATGTCGTTCCGGATATTGATAGATAAAATACTTAATTATTAAGAATATATGTTCGACTTTAGTATAGTAACAAACTGGATACATGAGCTACTACTCTCCATTATGCCGGAGGGATTAGCCATCTTTATAGAATGTGTAGCTGTCGGCGTGTGCCTCGTAGCACTATATGCCATCCTGGCTATCATATTGATCTACATGGAGCGTAAAGTTTGCGGTTTCTTCCAGTGTCGTCTTGGTCCGAACCGCGTTGGTAAATGGGGTTCTATTCAAGTGGTCTGCGACGTACTCAAAATGATGACCAAAGAAATCTTCATGCCGAAGGGTGCCGACCATTTCCTTTACAATCTCGCTCCATTCATGGTGATTATCGCCTCATTCCTGACTTTCGCTTGTATTCCTTTTAATAAAGGTGCAGCGATTCTCGACTTTAACGTGGGCGTGTTCTTCCTGTTGGCTGCTTCCAGCATTGGAGTTGTCGGCATCTTGCTGGCCGGTTGGGGTAGTAACAACAAATTCTCTTTGATCGGTGCCATGCGAAGCGGTGCACAGATTATCAGTTACGAACTTTCTGTTGGTATGAGTATCATGACTATGGTAGTACTGATGGGAACCATGCAATTTTCTGAAATCGTAGAAGGACAGGCTGACGGCTGGTTCATCTTCAAAGGACATATCCCTGCTGTCATTGCTTTTATCATTTACCTGATTGCCGGAAATGCAGAATGTAACCGTGGCCCGTTCGACCTTCCCGAAGCGGAAAGTGAGCTGACTGCCGGATACCACACAGAATACTCCGGTATGGGTTTCGGTTTCTTCTATCTGGCAGAATACCTGAATCTGTTTATCGTGGCCAGTGTTGCCGCCACTATCTTCCTGGGAGGATGGATGCCGTTACACATCGTCGGGCTGGATGGATTCAACGCTGTAATGGATTATATTCCGGGCTTTATCTGGTTCTTCGCTAAAGCATTCTTCGTGGTGTTCCTTTTGATGTGGATCAAATGGACGTTCCCACGTTTACGTATCGACCAGATTCTGAATCTGGAATGGAAATATCTGGTTCCAATTTCTATGGTAAACCTATTATTAATGGCATGCTGCGTAGCTTTCGGCTTCCACTTTTGATAAATGAAAATTATGGAATATAAAGATAAAAAATATACGTACTTAGGTGGTCTGGTGCACGGCATCAGCACACTGGCAACGGGTATGAAAACCAGCATCAAGGTATACTTCCGCAAGAAAGTGACCGAGCAATATCCCGAAAACCGGAAAGAGCTGAAAATGTTCGACCGTTTCCGTGGTACGCTGAATATGCCCCACAATGAGAATAACGAACATCGCTGTGTAGCCTGTGGATTGTGCCAAATGGCTTGTCCGAACGATACAATCAAAGTGACCAGCGAAACCGTCGAAACAGAAGATGGCAAGAAAAAGAAAATCCTGGCAACCTATGAATATGATCTGGGTGCCTGTATGTTCTGCCAACTCTGTGTCAATGCTTGTCCGCATGATGCGATTACGTTCGACCAAAACTTCGAACATGCAGTATTCGACCGGACGAAACTCGTCCTGAAACTGAATCACGACGGTAGTAAAGTAATAGAAAAGAAAAAAGAAGTTTAGATATGGGATCAACACTTGAAACAGTAGTATTCTACTTTTTGGCAGCATTTATTATTGCTATGTCCATCATGACGGTGACTACCCAACGTATCGTACGCTCGGCCACCTACCTGCTCTTCGTGCTCTTCGGCACGGCCGGCATCTATTTTTTGCTGGGTTACACCTTCCTGGGCTCTGTTCAGATAATGGTTTATGCCGGTGGTATCGTCGTTCTTTATGTATTCTCCATTCTGTTGACCAGCGGAGAAGGTGATCGCGCCGAGAAAGCAAAACGAAGTAAGCTCCTGGCCGGGCTCATTACCATGATTGCCGGTTTAGCAATTATCCTGACTATCACATTGAAGCATAATTTCATGCAGACGGCCAATCTTGCCCCGCAAGAGATTGATATTCATACCATCGGGAACGCTTTGCTTAGTAGCGACAAATACGGTTATATATTACCTTTCGAAGCTGTCAGTATCCTGTTGCTGGCTTGTATCATCGGTGGTATCATAATTGCACGTAAGAGATAGAAAATCAAGTATTAACTATTAAGTATTAAGTATATGATACACATGGAATATTATCTGGTAGTTTCTACCATCATGATGTTTGCAGGAATCTATGGATTCTTTACCCGCCGGAACACACTGGCTATCCTGATTTCTGTAGAGTTAATGCTGAATGCCACGGACATCAACTTTGCCGTGTTCAACCGTTTTCTCTTTCCGGGGGGAATGGAAGGCTATTTCTTTGCACTCTTTTCCATCGCCATCTCGGCTGCGGAAACTGCAGTAGCCATTGCCATCATGATTAACATTTATCGTAATCTCCGAAGCATCCAGGTGCGCAACTTGGACGAGCTGAAGTGGTGATTTGTTTCTCACCAAGAACAAATAATAATAAATCAAGTAATAAAAATAAAACTGTATGGAACTAACAATTCTAATACTCCTTCTTCCTTTCTTCTCCTTTCTCATACTGGGAATCGGAGGTAAATGGATGTCCCACCGGACAGCGGGCACAATTGGTACGCTGATACTGGGAGCAGTAGCGGTACTATCCTACGTTACAGCTATCCAATATTTCTCGGCTCCACGACTGGAAGACGGAACATTCGCCACACTGATACCTTACAACTTCACGTGGCTTCCTTTTACAGAGACCTTACACTTTGATTTGGGCATCCTGCTCGATCCTATATCAGTAATGATGTTGATTGTTATCTCTACCGTGTCACTGATGGTACATATCTACTCTTTCGGTTACATGAAAGGCGAGATAGGTTTTCAACGTTATTATGCTTTCCTATCCCTGTTCACCATGTCTATGCTGGGATTGGTCGTTGCGACCAACATCTTCCAAATGTACCTTTTCTGGGAATTGGTGGGGGTAAGCTCTTATCTGCTAATCGGTTTCTACTATACAAAACCTGCTGCGATTGCCGCTTCCAAGAAAGCGTTTATTGTCACTCGCTTTGCCGACTTGGGCTTCTTGATCGGTATCCTGATTTACGGATATTATGGTGGTACATTCGGATTTACCCCAGACACGGTATCCTTGATAAGCGGTGGAGCTTCTATGCTTCCATTAGCTCTCGGATTGATGTTTGTCGGTGGTGCCGGTAAAAGTGCCATGTTCCCGTTGCATATCTGGTTGCCGGATGCAATGGAAGGTCCTACTCCGGTCAGTGCATTGATTCATGCGGCTACAATGGTCGTTGCCGGTGTATATTTGGTGGCACGTATGTTCCCGCTTTTCATTGCCTATGCACCGAATACGCTTCACATGGTTGCCTGGGTAGGTGCATTCACCGCATTCTATGCAGCAAGTGTGGCTTGCGTACAATCAGATATTAAACGCGTACTGGCTTTCTCTACCATTTCACAGATTGGTTTCATGATGGTAGCTCTGGGTGTCTGTACTTCCATGGATCCTCATGAAGGAGGCTTGGGCTACATGGCTTCCATGTTCCACCTCTTCACACATGCTATGTTTAAGGCATTGCTCTTCCTCGGTGCAGGTAGTATCATTCATGCTGTACATTCTAACGAAATGTCCGCGATGGGAGGTTTACGCAAATATATGCCGATCACTCACTGGACATTCCTGATTGCTTGTCTTGCTATTGCCGGTATTCCTCCATTCTCGGGTTTCTTCTCGAAAGATGAAATTCTGGCTGCTTGCTTCCAATATAGCCCTGTAATGGGATGGGTAATGACAGTAATTGCTGCGATGACTGCTTTCTATATGTTCCGTTTGTACTACGGTATTTTCTGGGGGAGCGAGCCGCTCCGGGCAGGTTCCCATTCGGAACATAACACGCCGAAGGGAAACTTGGAAGCGGCACCTTGCCGCCCACATGAAAGTCCGCTGGCTATGACTTTCCCGTTAATGTTTCTGGCAGTAGTAACTTGTGGAGCCGGATTTATTCCTTTCGGACACTTCATCAGTTCGAATGGTGAATCTTATTCTATCCATCTCGATCCGTCGGTGGCTATTACGAGTGTTGTCATTGCAATTATTTCGATTGCAATCGCTACATGGATGTACAAGAATGCCAAACAACCAGTTGCCGATTCATTGGAAAAACAGTTCAAAGGTCTGCACAAGGCTGCTTATAACCGCTTCTATATTGACGATATATACCAGTTTATCACGCATAAGATTATCTTCCGCTGCATCTCTACTCCTATCGCATGGTTCGACCGTCATGTAGTGGATGGATTCTTTGATTTCCTGGCATGGGCAACCAACACCACAAGCGACGAGATCCGTGGTTTGCAGAGCGGTCAGGTACAACAATATGCGTACGTGTTCCTTTGCGGTGCACTGGCACTTATCCTACTATTAATTTTATAAAGCACAGAACGATATGAATTTCTTATCAATATTCGTACTTATCCCCTTATTGATGCTGGCCGGACTCTGGGCAGCACGAGGAATCAAAGCCATCCGGGGGGTTATGGTTACTGGCGCATCGGCACTTCTGATTGCCTCCGTCGTACTTACATTCCTGTATCTGGGAGAGCGTAGTGCCGGAAACACGGCAGAAATGCTTTTCCGTGCAGATACGCTTTGGTATGCCCCGCTTCACATATCCTATTCAGTAGGTGTTGACGGAATTTCGGTAGCCATGTTGTTATTGTCCGCTGTCATTGTGTTCACCGGTACATTTGCTTCCTGGCGTCTGCAACCGCTGACAAAAGAATATTTCCTCTGGTTCACCCTATTGTCTATGGGAGTATTCGGATTCTTTATATCCGTTGATTTATTCACCATGTTCATGTTCTACGAAATCGCATTGATACCGATGTACCTGTTGATTGGTGTATGGGGATCGGGACGTAAAGAATATGCAGCCATGAAGCTGACCCTCATGTTGATGGGTGGTTCTGCCTTCCTGCTGATCGGTATTCTCGGAATCTATTTCGGTTCGGGAGCAACGACCATGAATCTTCTTGAAATCGCACAGTTGCACAACATACCTTTTGCACAGCAATGCATCTGGTTCCCGCTGACTTTCCTTGGTTTCGGTGTATTAGGTGCCCTTTTCCCGTTCCACACATGGAGTCCTGACGGTCACGCTTCCGCCCCGACTGCCGTATCTATGCTCCATGCCGGAGTATTGATGAAACTGGGAGGTTACGGATGTTTCCGTATCGCCATGTATCTGATGCCGGAAGCTGCTAACGAACTTTCATGGATCTTCCTGATATTGACAGGTATCTCTGTAGTTTACGGTGCATTCTCCGCTTGCGTACAGACCGACTTGAAATATATCAATGCGTATTCATCCGTATCTCACTGCGGACTGGTTCTTTTCGCTATTCTGATGCTGAATCAGACAGCAGCAACAGGAGCTATCCTTCAGATGCTTTCACACGGATTGATGACAGCCTTGTTCTTTGCTCTTATCGGTATGATTTATGGACGTACACACACACGTGACGTTCGCGAGCTTGCCGGCTTAATGAAAATTATGCCGTTCCTTAGCGTATGTTATGTAATTGCCGGTCTTGCCAACCTCGGTCTGCCGGGATTAAGTGGTTTTATTGCTGAAATGACTATTTTCGTCGGCTCTTTCCAGAACAACGACCAATTTCACCGTGTACTGACTATCATCGCTTGTTCTTCGATTGTGATTACTGCAGTCTACATTCTGCGTCTGGTAGGTAAAATTCTATACGGAACCTGTACCAACAAGCATCATCTCGAACTGACTGATGCGACTTGGGACGAACGTGTAGCCGTTATCTGCCTCATCGTTTGTGTAGCCGGACTAGGTATGGCTCCTTTCTGGGTTAGCCACATGATTGGTGAAAGTGTACTCCCCGTAGTCTCACAACTGATTCCATAACCTTTAATTTTTAATCTTTAATTATTAATTTGTAAATATGGATTATTCACAATTTCTATATATGCGAGAAGAGCTGTCGCTCATAGCTGTCCTGGTGCTGCTATTTCTAGCTGACCTCTTCATGAGTCCGGATGCACACAAAAATGGTGGGAAAGCACGCCTGAACACAATGTTACCCGTTATTCTGATGGCTATCCATACAGCTATCAACTTAATTCCGGGGACTGCTGCCGATGCATTCGGCGGTATGTATCATTATGTACCGATGCACACAGTGGTTAAATCCATCCTGAACGTCGGCACACTGATTGTTTTCCTGATGGCACACGAATGGATGAAAAGAGAAGATACTTCATTCAAGCAAGGAGAATTCTATGTACTAACACTCTCTACCTTGTTTGGTATGTACCTCATGATTTCTGCCGGACACTTCCTGATGTTCTTCATCGGACTGGAAACTGCTTCTATCCCGATGGCAGCGCTGATTGCCTTTGACAAATACCGTCATAACTCTGCCGAAGCAGGAGCCAAATACATTCTGACAGCTCTTTTCTCCAGTGCATTACTGTTGTTCGGCCTGTCAATGATCTACGGTTCTGCCGGTACTCTTTATTTCGATGACCTTCCTGCCCATATTGACGGAAATCCGTTGCAGATCATGGCATTTGTATTCTTCTTTGCAGGAATGGCATTCAAATTATCATTGGTTCCGTTCCACTTATGGACAGCAGACGTTTACGAAGGTGCTCCGAGTGCAGTTACCGCTTATTTGAGCGTTATATCCAAAGGATCGGCTGCATTTGTTTTATTGGCTGTACTTATCAAAGTATTCGCTCCAATGATTAATGACTGGCAGGAAGTACTTTATTGGGTAACCATCGCTTCTATCACGATTGCCAATATATTTGCTGTCCGTCAGCAGAACCTGAAACGTTTGATGGCGTTCTCCAGTATTTCACAAGCGGGATACATTATGTTGGGCGTTATCGGAGGTACGGCACAAGGCATGACAGCTTTGGTATATTACGTATTAGTGTACGCTGCTGCCAACCTCGGAGTATTTGCCGTGATTACTATCGTGGCATTACGCAGTCAGAAATTCACGCTCGAAGATTACGCAGGACTTTATAAAACGAATCCCAAAATTGCTTTCCTGATGACTCTGTCTCTGTTCTCATTGGCAGGTATCCCTCCGTTTGCCGGATTCTTCTCGAAGTTCTTTATCTTCATGGCTGCTTTCGATGCAGGTTTCCACTTGCTGGTATTCATTGCATTGATAAATACAGTGATTTCATTATACTATTATTTGTTGATTGTAAAAGCAATGTATATCACTCCTTCCGATAGCCCGATTCCTACTTTCCGCAGCGACCGCTGCACGAAATGGGGACTAGCACTCTGCACACTGGGTATCATCGGACTGGGCATCGCAAGCATCGTATATCAGTCTATCGATAAATTGTCGTTCGGAATATAAACGAACTACCTCTATAACATAAGAAACGGTCTTGGTTTCATGTCAGCATCAATCGACATAAAAACCAAGACCGTTTCTTTTATATATTAAATTGCCCCTTTACTGGGCACAACTCATCTCTTCCGTCACAATTACTCCGGGAATAGTAAACCAGAACCGTGATCCTTTTCCTTTTTCAGAGTCAACGCCAATACGTCCACCCAGTTGTTCTACGATACTTTGACAGATAGAAAGTCCCAATCCTGTACCGTGCACAAAAGAATTAAGCTTTACAAAACGTTCAAAAATATGCGGTAACTGCTCTTTCTCAATACCGATTCCTGTATCTTTGACATAAAACTCCAACTCTCCTTCTTTTAGTTCATATCCGACATGAATACTCCCTTCGGAGGTAAACTTCATTGCATTATTAACAAAGTTAGAGATCACCTGATGTATGCGATTGCGATCACTAATGACATGACAGACCGGAAGAGGATTATCGAGCACCAGTTCCACGTCTTCTTTCGCTTTCATACGCATCGAGCGGACAATATCCTCACACAACAGATTTACATCTACATCTCCATTAGTAAATTCAAACGTACCAGCCTCAATCTTCGAGAGGTCGAGTATATCCGAAATAAGTTGCAGTAATAGATCATTATTCTCACGTACAATCTTAATATACTCCTGACGTTCTGCCACGTCTTCAGTTTCCACCAACAAATCGGAGAAACCAACAATAGCATTCAACGGCGTACGGATTTCATGACTCATGTTTGCAAGGAAAGCACTTTTCAAACGATCCATCATCTCCGCTTTATCGCGTGCCTGAATCAGTTCGGCTTCGGTCTCTTTCAGTTCTGTGATGTCATAATTGATACCAATGATTTCTATTTCGTTTTCTTCCGGTTTATAGTTAGTGACCATTACATTACTATTCACCCAATTCCATTCATTCTTTGTTCCGGGACGACGAATACGCACTTCTCCTTGAAAATGCCTCCTTTTTCCCTTCTTGACTTCGTCATAGAAATCAAAGAAACGTTTACGGTCTTCCGGATGCATTTTGCCATAAACTCCCACAACCTCGCTCAAAGGAATATCTTCTTCCTCACCCAAATTCTTATACCACTGTTTAATGGCATATCCTTTCCGGTTCAAAAGATTCAGTTTAGCATAACCTACCTTGGCATAGTCGGATATCATCAGGAAGAAATTCTCAAAATCACGGATACGATTCATTGCATCAATTCGTTCCGTATTGTCAATGCTTATTAAAATATATCCGCTGAAGTTGCCCTCATTATCATACAACTTACTAACCTTTGAATATAGTTCTATTACATTAGAACGGCTTGTTTTATAATATCCTCCTATTTGTTCAAAAGAATAATTAAGCCTGAAGTCCACCAAATCTTCATTTCGCACACGATCACGAATGCTCTGCGGAACATTCGGATTCTCAAAAAAATTAATCCCTATCACATCTGATTTATTCACTACACCGAATATCTCCAGATCTTTATTATTCAGATCCATCAAATAGCCGTCCTTATCGTAGATTTCTACCCCTGCCGGAATATTAGCAAAGATATTCTTAAAGAGCTTTTCGCTACGGTCCAATGCCCGGTTAGCCTGCACCGATCCCGTAGAATCAAGGAACAAACCGACTATTTCATCCTTTCCGGGAGAATAAATAACCCAATGCGTATATCGTTCCGTCCTAGCAAAATACTCATCTTTCTCCCTATAAGAGTTACTCCCCAAAATTTCTTTCAGGAAATCAACTTTTTGGAGATAATCAGAATGCTTTTCAGATGCCAATGAACCAATGTAGGATTCTAAAGGATGACCAAAGAAGGTTGAACTGACCTCATTCGCGTCCGTCACCCGATAATCACAAGGTTCATTATTCTCGTCACGGATAATGGACATACGTATATATCCCATCGGCATAAAATGAAACAGGTTATTCAGGAAAGTCTGTTCACGAGCTACCTTGTCTTTAGCCTTACGCAACTCAATACAAATGCTTATAATATTTCCCAATGAAGAGAACCATTGAAAATCCTCATTAGTCCAGTCATGGTAATTTTTCACCAAATCAATACCCATATATCCCCAAACATAGTCACCTGCCATCAAAGGAGTAACCATCAAAGATCGAATTCCTTGGACAGCAAGTATCTGATACTCATCGGCTGCTTCTTCAGGAAGCTGTTCCAAGGTATCCAGAACAATAGGTTTACCAGCTAATATCTGTTCACTCCACCATTTCGATTGACTGATAGGTATATTTTGAAGAGTCTCTTTCTCCGCTGATACTCCTTCAGAAACCACCTCATAAGTACAACTATGATGAGTATGACATTCATCATATTCAAAAATATAAACACGGCCTTCTCTATTATATAGATTTAGAATTTCCTTTAAAATATCTGCTATACAGGAATCAACCTCTTCATCACGGAGAAAACGAAGCAGCGACTGTGAAACAAAATTCTGACGACGAAGCAAGTCATTCACACGTCTCAATGCATCCCTTTGATCTTCTTCCATAGGAGCCTCAACACACTGGATTACTCCGAAGGACTTATCACCTCCATTAGCTCCTGTACCTTTCTCACGAAAAGCCAGACGGGTATGTAACCAGACCTCGCCATATTTTGAATGAATAGGGAAAGTTTGTTCGTAAAAGTCCTTATGGATAGAAGTATTTGCCTGGAATTCCCTGGCAATCTGTTTGCGGTAATCCTCACGTATCAGATTCAAAAAATCCGAAGCAGAGATAGTATTACCATCCAACCCCAAAAGATCACAAAGATAATCGGAACATAAATAATATCCTGCTGTTAAATCCGCTTCCCACCAGCCAATCTGTGCAAGAGAAGCCATCTTTTTGTATCGCTCGTTGTCTGTTTGCATATTTTGTATCATTGTAAGATAATAGGTTGACAAATATACGAAAAAGGCAATCATTCATACCATAAAGGAGCAAATAAAAAACCAAAAAAAAGATTACGAAAACAAACAAATCGAATATGGGAGAATCTGTTTGTTACAAATTCTCCCATACCTCCTATTAAAAAAAATAAACCTCGCTAATCTATATCTTAATTATAATGAGGAGAAATTATATCCGGTCCAAGTGAACAGGGATGCATCTGCACCTGTGTTAGTAGTTGGCTCGGTAAATGTATTCAATGTACCATTCAATTTGGTTCTATATTGCAGGGTATTCGTTATGCTGATAGTGGACGCCGCATTTCCGTCGTCTTTCCCGTCATTCATATCAATCAGATCAATTGTACCACCTGAACCTTTAACGAGAGCATTCGTAATAGTAGCTTTTGCCTTACGACGAATTTTTATCACATCCTGCATACGGTCTACATTGTCCGTTGTATTTGCAGCATTATTTACAATCGTCATGTTCTCAACCGTAAAGTCCGATTGACGCAGATGATCGGGATAGATACCGTCCAGGTTACCGTCTGCTTCAATACCGCGCGGATCTGCTTCTGTACTGGTATAACCGCTTTCCCAAACACCATAGCAGTTCTTCAATGTACCGGAATATCCTTGAGTAAAGTCGAACATATCATCATCCGGGTTTACAGCCAACAGGTTCGTTACATTCACTGTACCGCCAAAGAATTCGATGGCATCATCCGCACTTTCAAGAATATAGATATTCTCAATCCTGGTACCGTTTCCAACACCGTTCAGCGTCAATCCGTTGTGTTCGATATCTGCTGTAGAGCGGGCACCGGCATAGCAGATTTTCACATAAGTCAATGAACCGGAATTATCATTATCGACACTACCACCATATTTATAGTTATTGTCGATTTCCGTCAAGCCAGTATCACTCTTATTTGCATTCGAACCGGAGATCGGAGCTTTACCGTTGATAATGACTCCTCCCCAATAACCCGATGTAGGACTTGTTGAGTTGGCCGTGAAAACGATTGGCTTGGCAGCGGTACCGTCAGCATAAAGTTTACCACCCTGTGCTACCAGCAGATAACTGCTGAAACCTTCACGAGCTTTAATCGTTGTTCCGGCAGGGATATTCAGACGTCCTCCGTCTTCAATCACGACTGTTCCGTTCAGAATATATTCCTTAGCTTCCAACGTTTGCTCTCCGGTCAGCGTTCCGGACAGGATATTTTCACCCACAACGATAGAGCTACCTGTTCCGCCATTGTTTCCACCATTTCCGTTACCATCGCCGTCTCCGTCACTATCACTGCTACATGCAGTCAATGTAAGTGCTGTTGCCATAACGGCAAATGTCATAAAGTTCACAAACAATCTTTTCATTTTGCTTTCATTATTAGTTAATAATCTTATTTCATCACCCGGCTTAGAATGTACACGACACACCCAGGCTTATATTTATTCCTTTCTTATAATCATTCAGTATCACTTTCTCCCCGTTTTCGTTCGCTTTGCGACTTAACTTATACGAGGGATTCAGCAGATTACGAGCTTTCAGGTTGAGTGAGAGATGTTTATTGAGTTTAGCTTGAGACACAAAATCCAGTGTCAGGATTCCCTGCTCCATCATATCCTGATAACCTTGTGTACCAATGGTATATATCTTATCACTCACATAATTAAGTACCAATGTATTGACAAAGCTACGCTTACCCTTCGTGAAGTTATGTGAGAGATCGAAATTGACAATCCACGGTGCAGCTCCTTCCAGTTGCGAACCGGTAGTGACGGTTGCCAAAGGCATTTTTGCATTCGTATAGATATAAGAGCCGTTCAATCCTAAAGAGAGTTTATTTATTCCATTTGCGGCATTACCCACCGGACGGACAAACAGATTCTTACGTATTTCCACTTCTACTCCGGCTACGGTTGCTTTGTCTGCTATATTCTCATAAGAAAGATAACCTCCGGCACTTGCCACTTCTATGCGGGATATTGGATTCTTGATAAGTTTATAAAAAGCCGTAAGAGAAATCAATTCGGTCGGAGTGGGATTAAAGTCCCATTTCAGATCAAGGTTATAATTATCCGAAGGTTTCAGATTGGGGTTACCCTGGCTGTTGAAGTTCACACCGACATAACGGTAAGGAGATATTTCCTTTGCCTGCGGCAGCGTATACGTTTTGCTGGCTCCCAGACGAAGCGAATTTTTCTCATTCAGATTGTATTTGAGATTCAAGCTGGGCAGGAAATAATCTTTCTGAATGGTATTGTTTCCTTTAGAGCCTCCACGATTTACATTATAATCCACTTCAATATCCACCTTGTCATATTTCAATCCCAGATTCACAATCCAACGGGAAGTAAACTGGTAGGTAGCTTCGGCATAAGCGGAATGAATATTCTTTTTTACTGTATATTCATCTATATTCTTCTGTATCTTAAACCAGTCGGAAGAAAAGTTTTCCTGATTATAATAATCGTCAAGCGAGAAGCCATCCAAAGAAGGAATGGTAGAAACATGCCCTACCGTCAGGTTATACTCCGTAGCTTTGAAGTTATCATCAACGAATCTGCCTGCATATCCGAAACGGACATTTGATATCTCTTCCATATCATCTTTCAGACGATAGACCAAGCCTGCTTTTACATTCAGATCGTTTTCGTCTAAAGTTGAGAAATAGCGCTGTTGCGAGTTTCCTCTAAGCAATGTATATCCATTTTCGGCTTTGGTCAGGTTGTTGATACGACGGTCCGGTTCATAACCTTTCACCATGTTATAGGAAGCACCTGCATCCAGACTTAACGATTTGGTTAATCCCCAGTTAGTCATCAGCTGATTAACGATCAACATATTGTCATTCGCCTGTTGACGACGGGTGAATCCGAGGTTTTCATAGTCGTCACTAAAAATAGAGTTCTTACCATTGTAATCGCCCACTGATTGAGTATTAGCATGAATCATCATAAAATTATAACTGATATGATGACGGTTCTGCATATCGAAATCAACATTGGCAAGTGCCAGCTGACTGATATTCTCCGTATACTTCTTGCCATTCATATCTTTGTATATCGTACCGCTGGTAGTTGTATTACGTATGATTTCATCCGTATACTGATAGTCCGTCGTATGTCCGGCAGTCAGGAAGAAAGAAAGCGGATTTTTGTCTTCGCCGACATAGAATCGTTTGCCACCGGAAATGCTATAACTCCGGTTGATCTGGAGATGTTGACCGGAAGGGTCTAACTTATTTTTGAAGTTCCATGAGTTTTCATCCACAGGTTCGGTACGATTGGCAAAGCCTATAAAGTTCACTCCATCCTGTTTCAGAAAATCGGCCGCTACAGTCTGTGTGTTCAAGCCACCGGAAATGCCGAATCCCAGATGACCGCTACCTATCAGTTCTTTGGATACAATATCTATGGTTGCCCCTCCAACATCACTGCTGCCTCCTGCGTTGAATGCTTTATTTACGCCTACAGACTGGATTATATCCGTACCGAAAAAATCAAGAGAGATATTCTTATATTCCGGATCTTCGGAAGGAAGAGCGAATCCATTGAACGTAGTTGCATTGTAACGGTCTCCCAATCCACGGACAAAGACATTCTTCACCCCGTCTTGTTTAGATACTCCGGCAACTTTAGTCACGGCACCTTCTGCATCCGAAACACCCTTGCGGGAGAGTTCCCTGACGCCGACGGATTGCACGGCAATCACTGCTTTCTGCTGTTCGAGCAACAGCATATTCTCATTTTCCCGGTTCTTTTTGGCTACTACCACCACGTCGGAAAGTTCTTGTGCATCTGTTTCCAGTTCCAGATTCAAAATCACCAGCTTTCCATTTTCCACACGTACTTTACGGCGCACTTCTGTCTTGTAGCCTACATATTTGATCTCGACGTCATACATACCTTCCAAAACACCGGCAACATTCAACTCGAAATTACCATCCATATCGGTAACGGCTCCGGCTTGAGTGCCTATCAGCCGGATAGTAGCTCCGATCAGAGGTTCTTTGGAAAGTTTGTCTTTCACAGCTCCTTTCACCTTTATATTAGCAGCCAATGCGGAAAGTACACATACGATACTGAAGAAGACTGCAACAGAGAATCTTAATAGAAATGGCTTTTTCATCGAACTTTACTCTACGTTTAAATTACATCGGCAAAGGTAGAGCGTAAATGTTACGATGATAATACGAAGAAAATACAATCTATTGAAATAAGCATTGCAATCTCATTGCTTCTACATGGAATTTCCTTTCATTGCTATCTTTATTTCCTTTCCTGCTTATGACAGGCAATGCCAACCCGCTGGCACAACTGTGCCATCGCAATGGCACAACAGTGACAACGTAGTGGCACAACTGTGACAAGCCGCTGGCACAAGCCCTCGTCCAGAGCATCTTCAGAGGCTTCCTTTGCAGAAAAAACGGAGTCCGGAGGGGGACTAGCGTCAACCGGTCTCTATCCCCTCGCCAATCACTAAATTAATTTCTTTTTCTTCCGGTAGTTCTCACGAAACTCTTTGGGCGAACAACTCTTTTTCTTTTTAAAGATACGGTTGAAATTGGAAAGGTTATTGAAACCGCACTCATAACAAATCTCGGCAATAGACATGGTAGAATCTACCAGCAACCGGGAAGCAAAACCCAAACGAATATCAATGATATAATCAGATAAATTCTTTCCGGTACGCAGTTTGAAGAACCGGCTGAACGACACATCCGTCATTCCCACCATATCAGCCAATTGTCCCAGACGTATTTCCTCCTGATAATGTTCATTGATATATTCCTGCACTTTTTGCACACGGCGGCTGTCCGAATGAATATCTATCTTGGCAAAAGACGAACTGGACAATGTACGGGCTTCTTCTTCAAAGAGAGAAAGCTCATACAGTATCGTCATAAACTTGATGACTGCATAGAACCCCTGTTTCTCGGAAGCAAGTGTATCCAGCAACGGATAAATTTTCAGTATGGCAGACATGGGAAAACAAAGTCCTTTTTGTGCCTTATCCAACATCCGGCGGATAGAGTCGAATTGATTCTTATTGATAAAGCTCTTGAAGAAAAGATCGGAAGAAAACTGGATGGTAATCTCCCGTATCTCTTTAGAACGACAGTCGTTCTGTTCCCAGACGTGTTCCAGGTCTTTTCCCGTTATCAACACCAGATCATAGTCACCGATCACTTCGGAAGAATCTCCTACAATCCGCCTCACTCCGGCAGCCTTTTCGGTGAAGTTCAATTCAAATTCGGAGTGATTGTGAATAGGATAAGTGAATTCCGTTTTATAACGCTCCGCAATGTAAAAGCAATCCTTATCTGATAAAGGAGTGATTTCACGGATAATCTGGTTGGATAACGGTGTAGTCATAGCAATAGTAATTTATAAGCGTTTGATTAGTTTTCTATCTTTACCCCTATCCGATGGAGGTCTGCTCCTGACGGATTCTGGAAGACACGCAGATCGAATTCGGGAATAATGGCAAGCACATGATCGAAAACATCTGCCTGTATACCTTCGTAGGCAACCCATACTTTATTGGCAGAAAAGAAGTAAAGTTCCAACGGAATACCGGTTTCGGTAGGTTGGAGCTGGCGTACCATGCAGGTCAGATCCTGATTGACGGTAGGCAGGTTTTTCAGATAATTAGTCAGATAGGCGCGGAAAACTCCCAGGTTTGTTTGCCGGCGTCCATTCACTAATACGGAGTTGTCGATGTGATGCTCCTTATTATATTCTTCTACTACCTTTTCCGTTTCATCCACATAGTTCGTCAAAAGTTGTATCTTCCGGTATTTTGCCAACATTTCCGGTGTACAGAAGTGCACGCTGGTCATGTCTATATTAATGGAACGTTTCACACGGCGTCCGCCGGATTCCTGCATTCCCTGCCAGTTCTGGAAAGAGTCACTAATCAACAGGTAAGGGGGAATGGTAGTGATGGTGTTATCAAAGTTACGCACTTTTACGGTATTCAACGTTACCTCTATTACCGTACCGTCCGCACCGTATTTCGGCATCGTGATCCAATCACCCACTTTCAGCATATTGTTGGCGGAAAGCTGGATGCCGGAGACAAATCCCATGATACTGTCCTTGAATACTAACATCAAAACGGCAGCGGAAGCTCCCAGTCCGGTCAGCAATACCACCGGACTTTGCTTTATCAGGATACTGATAATAATAATGGCTCCTATAAAGAAGAGAACGACTTGTGCTGTCTGCAAAAGTCCCTTCAAAGGTTTGTCCTTATATTGTTCACGTGCGCTATATACGAGGTAAACGGCTGTGAACAGCGCACTGACAAAGCGAAGAAAGACTGCCAGGATATAAATCATGCAAAGTCTGCGAAGGAAGTCCAGCAAACCGGAGTCCGCATGTTCGGGAAATGCGATAGGAATAGATATATAAATCAAAATAGGTGCTACCAATCTGCTGATATTCAGCATCACTTTATCATTAAATACAATATCATCCCAAGTTGCTTTCGTCTGTTTCACCAATTTGGCTACAGTACGCAGAATAATCTTGCGACAAATCAGATTGGCTAGTAAAGCGATTCCAATTATGCACAATAAGATGATAAAGTTATCAATCTTATCCGCCCAGACTTCATCTACTCCCATCGAAAGCAAAGCATGGTTTACTTCTTGCATCATTACATTACCTGCTTCTTCCGGCTGTCCATTTGCCAATGCTACACTCACAGTGTCAACTACTTCCTTTACTTCTTTCATAAGCAATCTTCTCTCTCTTTTTTAGTTTTTCTTTTATTTATGATTTCTGTTTATTTTTTCCTTCTTCTAAATATTCACTGATATCCTGCCGCAGCCAATCGTAATGGAAGAGCCTTTTATAGGCTACATTCTTCTTGAGCATGATTTCCACATTTACCTGACTGTTCTGATAACAAGTCAGTTCGTTTCTGAATTGTTCATTGTGTTCGGCCAGTCGTTTGATTTCCTGTTCCCGTTCACGGCGTAATACGGTGCAGACCGGAATCAAGAGTTTCATTACCACATTATCCATCACATGGTGTCCCTGCATATACAAGTAGGTAGTTTCCGGCACCAAACCCAGTTCTTTAAATTCAGCCTGCAGTCCGTTTACTTGATTAATGTTATGAGGAAATTTCTTTTTCAACTCTGCCAACTTCTGGTTAACCCGTTGTTGGAGTGATTCCAGGCTCTTTTCCGGATACCGGAGATTAATCTCACGCAAAGAAGTATAGGTATGGAAATCGTACATCGGGAAGGTGTAAGTATCCCGTTGGCGATAGAACCAGACGTTCCAGAGAAAAAGTGGATATACAATTTCGGAGTACCGCTTCAGGTAGGAATTGAAATCCAGGATGGAACGGTCGTTCAATGTGGCCTGCACGCATACCTCGTGAAGGCTTTCGGCAAAACAATGATAATTTTCAATGGCGTAGGTATAAGTCTGAAAAATATATCTGTTCCGGTTGATTTTACGGGAGGTATTAGTAGCTCCCTGCAACAGGAAATCATAGTCGCTGTCTACACATGCAATCAGGCTTCTCCCCAATTCGGCTGTATTCAGCGTGTTCATGAGCACCATCTTTTTTCCTTTTGCCAGGGAGGTGGCCGAAGGAAGCATCACTTGGAAATAGTGTTCATCATCTTCAAATTCTTCAAGCAATGTGCGCCAGAAAGCAATGTCATCATAGCTTTCTACATAAGCGATGATACGTCGGCGGGCTTTCTTCGGATAAAGCTTATGGGCGGCATTGAAATAGGAAGAAGTCAGATTATCTCGTAGTGAAGTTGCCATTTGTTTGATTTATATTGGTAGATATATCGCTTACTTCTGTCACGGCATCCAGCCAACCTTCCATAATGACGGCAGGTGAATGAGTGGTCAGGATGATCTGCACATTCGGATTCAGTTCACGTATCATGGCAATCAGTTTTTGCTGCCATTCTATGTGAAGGGATGCTTCCGGCTCATCCATAAACAGTACGCAGTGGCTGTTGTCCTGCACAAGTACGGTCAGCAGAATAACCAGCATTTGCTTTTCGCCGGACGATAGTTTATAGGGAAACAATAGTTCGCCATCCTGATAGAAAGCAATATCATTCCGCTTCCGGTCTATCTTTTTACGTGTATAGCTGAATAGTTCATCAATCATATCCTGAAAGCGGCGCTTAGCTACAGACAATGTGGTTGCCTTGCGACGTTCCTCTTCATTGTCGCTGGAAAGCATTTCGATCATCTTATTGCCTATGTTCACCTGATAATCAAGATAGCGGCGTTGCAGCAGGTAGAGTTGCCAATCCAGTTCAGACTTTACATTCTTGTCTGCCATACGGGCTGTGAAGTCTCCCATAATCAAGGGACGGTCGTAGCTCCGGATCACATCATAGGGGATATAGGTTGCCTGGGGATTGTCGAAGAAAAGCCGCACTCCGTTTTTCTCGTCACTTTTCATTTCACCGGAAAGTTCCTCGAGATATCCCACCGAACGGTTCAGAATGGTAGTCTTCCCCACTCCGTTAATGCCGGAGAGGATATTCACATCGGGACGCAAATCCCATCCTATATTAAAGCGTTCCCATAGTCCGTGTATTTCGATACGACGGATATAATTGGCCTGTTGTTCCATAATATTCAAGTTTAATCAAGGCAAATATAAACAAATCATACGATAAAAAGCTACCTTTGCAACCGTTTTCTCTACTTGTTTGTTAATGATATCAGAAATAATGTAAAATAAATAGCATCAACATGGACAAAAGTAAGAATCTGCATGGTCATCTGTTTGCACTTACAGCAAACGTCATGTGGGGATTGATGTCTCCCATCGGTAAGTCGGCTCTTCAAGAGTTTTCCGCTATTTCAGTTACCACGTTCCGTATGGTGGGAGCAGCAGCAGCTTTCTGGCTGCTCTCTATATTTTGCAAACAGGAACATGTGGATCATCGTGATATGCTGAAGATTTTCTTCGCTTCATTGTTTGCGTTAGTATTCAACCAAGGAGTATTTATCTTCGGGCTTTCTATGACCTCACCTATTGATGCTTCTATCGTGACCACCACTCTACCGATTGTGACCATGGTTGTAGCAGCTATCTATTTAAAAGAGCCGGTGACAAATAAGAAAGTACTGGGAATTTTTGTAGGGGCTATGGGAGCACTCATTCTCATTGTGAGCAGTCAGGCGGGAAATAACGGAAACGGAAGCCTGATTGGTGACTTACTTTGTCTCGTTGCACAAATCAGCTTCTCTATATACCTGACTGTATTCAAAGGATTGTCTCAACGATATTCGGCAGTAACAATTAATAAGTGGATGTTTATATACGCTTCAATATGTTATATACCGTTTTCATATTACGATATTTCTACTATTCAATGGGCTTCAATTTCCACAGTTGCCATTCTACAGGTACTTTATGTTGTATTAGGAGGCAGTTTCCTCGCTTATCTCTGTATCATGACTGCACAGAAACTTCTCCGTCCGACAGTAGTCAGTATGTACAACTATATGCAACCGATTGTGGCTACAATTGCAGCAATTACTATGGGAATCGGAAGTTTCGGCTGGGAGAAAGGAATCGCTATCGCGCTCGTATTCCTGGGAGTGTATATCGTAACACAGAGTAAATCAAGGGCTGATCTTGAAAAAGCGGAAAAACTTCATTCATAGTATAAAAGGGTAGAAGACACCTAGTCTTTCTACCCTTTTATACAAAATGTATTCTTTAATAGATTAGAATCTCATTATAATTAAAGCTATTTCAAATCCTCAAAATAAGTATCGAGCAGACTTCTTGCAGCTATAAACGAAGTCAGGTTACCTTTCAATACCTGCTGTTCTTTTTCTAAGAGCATTGCTTCAATCTTCGGATTATGATAAAAGCTGTCACGAAGTTGTTCATTAATGCTTTCATACATCCAGTATTTACTTTGTTCGTTGCGGCGATATTCAAAATAGCCGTTTCCTTTCACGAAGTCAATGTATTCGTAAATCATGTCCCAGACCTCCTTCACTCCCAGGTTATAAAAGCCGGAGTAAGTTAATACTTTGGGAGTCCACCCGGATTCAGGCGCAGGAAACAGATGCAATGCATTACGGAATTGAGTGGCTGCCAACTTGGCACGTTCCAAATTATCTCCATCAGCCTTATTGATAACGATACCGTCCGCCATTTCCATAATACCACGCTTAATCCCTTGCAATTCATCTCCCGTACCGGACAACTGAATCAACAGGAAGAAATCGACCATCGAGTGAACAGCCGTTTCACTCTGTCCCACTCCTACGGTCTCCACAAAAATCTTATCGAATCCGGCAGCTTCACAAAGAATAATCGTCTCACGTGTTTTACGTGCCACTCCTCCCAATGAACCGGCTGACGGACTAGGGCGGATGAACGATTTAGGATGTACGGAAAGCTGTTCCATACGCGTTTTATCTCCCAGGATACTGCCTTTACTGCGTTCACTACTGGGGTCGATAGCCAATACTGCCAGTTTGCCCCCTTTTTCGAGTACATGCAGACCGAATACATCTATCGACGTACTCTTTCCCGCACCGGGAACACCACTGATACCAATCCGAACCGAATTGCCGGAAAATGGCAGACATTTCTCGATGATTTCCTGCGAGACAGCCTGATGTTCAGGCTTTACGCTTTCCACCAATGTCACAGCCTGACTCAATATAGTGACATCACCCTTTACGATACCTTCTACAAACTCTGCTACTGAAAGTTGGCGTTTCTTAGGTTTCCGCTTTAAGTAGGGATTCACAGATGAGGGTTGCTCAATGCCTTTATTGACAACAAGTCCCTTATATTCTTCACTATTTTCAGGATGTTCCATAACAATAGGATTTAGCGTTTGATATTGATTTCAACTTTCGGGCGTAACGGATCATTCGTTATCATCAAGATACGTAAATGATGTTTCTTATTACCTACGTCACGCTTACGAATGGTCACTTTAAGTTTCGTCATTCCATCCGGGGGAAGGACAGTCTTCTTCAAGCTCACTCCTACCGATGAATTGAATACCTGCAACTTACTGATAACTAACGGAGTTTTTCCGGAATTGGCAATCAATATATCATGGCTTACCTTATTCTTCTTTATTAACGGGATACTAAGATCAATATTCGTTTCCGAAATATGCATAGCAGGAGCGTTCAGAGAATCTTTTTCTGTCATACGTGAGAAGTCGGGAAGAAGAATAGCCGAAACCGGAATTTCATTGTCTTCGCTCACCTTATCACCGGAAAAACGGGAAAGATAAACGGATGTTTGTGTCAATCCATAATCTTTCAACTGGCTTGCATCCAGTGTCAGTTTAACAGTTCCTTTCTTACCTTTCAACAGCACTTTAGGTTCCGCTTCCATTTTCAGATAAGGAGGCAGGTGCATCAACACCGGTTCGTAAGGACGATCGGAAAGATTGGCGATGCTAAAAGTCAATGAAGGTTGTTGTCCGCGATAGACATCAGGAAAAGCAAACTCATCACGATCTAAACGAATATTTCCAATGACATGAGGAAGCAGCTTGGTATAATCTTTAATTTCTTGTACTACTTCGCCGGTAAACTTCAAATAAACCAGACTCGGACTGGCATTGCTATAGATGCCTACCGACTTCTCAAAATGCCCTAATGCCTTTGCATCAAAAGTAGCCTTTACTGTTCCTTTTCCTCCGGGAGCAATCGGTTCTTTCGTCCAGTCGGCCACGGCACAGGCACAAGAGGTCGTGACGTTGGTCAGCACCAACGGTTGGTTTCCCGTGTTAGTGATGGTATATTCCACAGTCACCGGACGTTTCCATTCTATTTGTCCGAAGTTATGTGTCTCTTTATTTGAAGAGATACGCGGTTGGGCAACGGCTGCCAAAGCGACAGTAAGCAAAGTTAATATAGATAGTAAACTACGTTTCATGCGATATTTTTTATTTTGGTGCACAAATGTAGGGGTTTTAGATGAGTTTTTCACCACAGATTACACAGATTAACACAGATTGGGAAAAGACTTTACTTAATAGCAGTCCTTATAAGCCCCTGTTTATAAGAACAAAGTTCCTCACCGACGAAGGATGCCTTCCTCGGTGAGGAACCCCCTTTTCATCGGTGAGGAACGCCTCGCTCGTCGGTGAGAATAAAAATCCCCTGCCGGAACTATTTAATAATAATTGTCATCGAAGCAGAATGCGAAGCGTATTCCGGCGCATAAGCACACTGCATAGTTGCCAAACCTGTTTCGTAAGTTCCTGCACGACTGACACGGTAACTATATTCCAACACATATACACCTTTTCCTAAATGATCAAAGAAGAAATTAGTCGATGCATCTTTGATGTCTACGTAATAGCCAAGCCCATTGTTCCAACGATAACCGGAGATACTGCCGATCGGTTCGAAACAAGCTCCCCGCTGATCTTTCAACTGTACAAAGTCCATCGGACGGTCTACGCGGATGGTCAAACGGGAAACGACTTTATCACCTACCTGAAGAACCGTTTTGGAAGTAATAGGCTGCAATTGAGGCACGTTATTCACCGTACGCTCCACATACAACTGTTTCTCAACATTCAATTCACCGCCCTGTTGTTTCACGTCACTCACAGGAGATTCAAATTCTGCATACACAGCTCCCCAGGCAATACCCGGATTTCTCTTTTCCACTTCAATCTTGCGGGCATCCACCACATTCTTCTGTGTGAAAGAACGTTTGATATATCCCAATCCAGGAACAGTCGTTTTACTTGGACTAACAGTTTCCAGCACTTCATTAGCTATCACAATCCGTACATCTCCCTGATTGTCGAGTAAATTAGCACCCTTCATCAGCAATGCAAATACTGCATCGGCAGTAGCTACCGGAGAATTCCACTGTTGTGTCTGCTTTTGCTTCAACAACCAAAGTTTCATTTCTTCCACTGTATCGTTATTGCCGCCTGTCTGTTCCAGCGCTTCCATCACATCTACATGAGCCTGCATCTGCATTCCGCCCCATGTATACGGATTCTCGTTGAAAGCAAAGAACATTCCCTGTTCATCTGTCTTCGTCAGATGTTCTTTCAGAGAAGCAACAAACTCCTGCGCTTCCTTCTTGCGTCCGGCTTTATCAAGCACAATGGCGGCAATCGCTTTTGTATTCATTGAAGGGGAGGTAAGCAATTCTCCTACCTTAGAAAGATAATAGGTATAAGCTGCTTTATTGACTGCGGGTACCTGCTCTCCCGAAATAGCGATGAGATACAAATATTGCAGAATACTACCCGAAACGCCAGTAAACTTCACACCGTCTTTCTGTGCTTTCAGGATTTCCTTATACTCATCCAAAGCTGATTGATGAAGGTAAGCGAAAGCCTTCTGTTGCAAGGAAAGAGCCGATCTGCTTAATTTCTCACCTGTCAGCATAGCCAGACGGGCATTCAGTTCGGCGATATAGGTAGTTACAGATCGACTGCCGTTCATTCCTTTATACCAAGACCATGCCCCGTTTGAGTTTTGTAACTCCTGCAATCGAGTCAAAGCTGCGATATTATTACTACGAATGTTATTCAAATCAAACAAGGTGGCGATGCGCTCTTTCTGTTGCTCTTCCGTCTGTGCTTCGAGCACCCAGGGAGACTCGGACAAAATGATATTCTTCACTTCCTGATTCTTTTGCAGATTGCTCAAGAACGTTTCTTTCGTACCTCCTTGCAGTTTCCAACTTTCAAATACCGCTTTGATCTTCGGCTGACTGTTCATGATAAACGAGGCCAATGTATTGGCATAGTAGGCAGTAGCCCAGGAAATAGCGTTATTACTTGTCGGAAGACTCAATGAAGGCAATGCCTGAACGGCATACCAAGCCGGGTTTCCCGTAAATTCAACAGTTAGTTTACGATCTGTGGCTGTTTTACTTTGTTGATTGAACAGATGATCAAGTGAGAAAGTACGGGTTTCTTCTCCACGCACAGGCATTGGAAGTGTCTCCACCAAATGCTCTTTATTGCTAAGAACCGGAAGCAACTGTTGTTCTCCATCGCTGAAAGTACCACTGTCGGCAATCATCCGGCATCCCACTATTTCGTATTTATCACTAACAGTAAACTGGAAGTCCACACCCATTGTCTTTCCGGCAGCAAGGCTGAATTTCTGTTTTTGTGTACTGATAACCTTCTCTGTCATCGGGTCAAAAAGGACCAGGCTGACCGTTCCGGCTTGCGGCTTACCAGTCATATTAGAGATAGAAGCTGCCAAAGAAGTCTTATCACCCACACGCACAAAACGAGGGAGATTAGGAGTCAGCATAAATTCTTTGCTTGTGGTGGCTTCGCCATCCAATGTTCCCGTCAACATTCCCTTTGTATGAGAATATCCACGGAAATTCCAACGCGTCAGACTTTCAGGCATCGTGAAAGAGAAAGAGATCTCTCCCTGTTCATTGGTGCGAAGTTGAGGATAAAAGAATGCAGTTTCTGCTAAATTGGTACGCAAGTCAGCAGATGCTTCGGGAAGCATTTCTTCTCCGAACGTTTTATCAAATTTGCCAAGTACTCCCGTTTGCCCCCATCCTGACTCAAATTCCACATCATCAGAAGCCTCGGATACTAAAGCCGGTGCATATTTCACTTCCATCGCATTGTTCCGGCTTGCAACACTTCCTGTCATCGACACCTTTCTTTGAGCCGATATACCTCTAATCACCACTCCATCAGCTAAAGACTCCGATATTGCATATACATTTTTTAAACCGGACGACATCACAAAATGGTCATACTCCAGTGATGGCACTTTGAGACTCTTCGTATTCCACCAGTAGTTAAATGAATTATTGCCGGAATATCCACTCATCCAGTTAGAATATGGGACAATCTGATTATAGTAGATTTGGAAATTCTGTTGCCGATTCCATATTTTATCCAAGGAGGCATCATACATCGTTGCCAGCATTTCCGCATTGGCAGCCTGTCCTTGCGGCGTTTTAATCGTCAGTTTCCATTCTTCCTTTTGTCCCGGACGCAATTTATCACGGAACACTTCCCACTTCATAGCCAGCGTCTTGTCAGGAATCCGTTTGGTCAGCCGTACCTGTTCCTGATAAACCTGACCGTCTCTCACCATACAGAGATTCACAAAGACACCATCCCCATAACTTTCCCGATATGGATACTCGAAACGGACAATCGTATCTGACAAATTCAACGTCTTGCTCTCCAGCAATTTATCACCGGAGAATACGTTCATCATCACATAAGCATCTTTTTTCGACGTACCGAAACAGAACACGGCCGGATGAGCAGCATCAAATTCCGTATTTGCACCATAGAACCACATCGTCGTTTCTACAGGCGGACGTTTGTCCTCGACAGAGAAAAGAATCGTGTTGGTGTCAGCAGTTACTTCCTTACCCTGATTGTCTTTCACTGATGCTTTCAGCACATAAGGTCCCGATGGAAGATTCTTCCAGTCGAGCGTCATGTCTTCATTAGAAGTAAAGGTTCCCGTTACAACCGATTTCTCTTCCAACTGCTTAAAGTCCTTGTCTTTGGCAGGGTACAAGTAATAATTCCCCTTCACCTCCACAGGTTGTCCATTCAGGTTCTGCACTTTAAACATAGTTTCGAAGGGTTGATCCTTGCAAGTCTTATCTTGCAATTCCACCTGCAAAACCAACGAACGATTTCCTGCCGAAATCACGTCCGTAGAAGATTGTGTTTCACCTGCCACATTGGTAACAGTAGCCTCTATGGAATAACGATAATATACTTTATCATTATTCTTATAAGAGTCACTTTCCTGCAAACGAACCGGTATCGTGAATTCTCCATTCTCATTGGCCATCACTTCACCGGAAGCAATCTGCACAGATTCCGCAAACCGCCAAAGGCTGTATGCAGAACGCTTTACCGTATATTTCACCGGAAGATCCTGAAGCAGCACACCACTATAAGATTGTACCTTACCCTTCACCTGTACCTCATCACCCAGTTTGTAACTTCCTTGTTGCTTTTCAAAAGTGATATCAAATGTCGGACGTTTATAATCTTCTACCCGAATGCTTGTACGGCCTCTTCCCGCTTTCAAAGAGAACATTCCGTTCAGACAGGCCGAAGGCAATGCAAAATCGGTGGTAAACGAACCGAACTCATTGGTACGTACCGACTTCTGCCCTACTTCCTGATTGTTTACATCTAATAAAGTCACCGTATATTCCTTGTTCGGAAGTACATTCGCTGTATCCGATTGTTGAGAATAAGCAATTCCCTTCACATACACAGTCTGTCCGGGACGATACAAAGAACGGTCGGTCAATAAAGTCATATTTTCAGTCACTTTATCTTCGTCGCCGTAATATCCGTAACTTCCTGCATAAATGCCTTGTTTCGGCATTGCCGTATCCGTCCCCTTGGAAGCTTTCAGATAGCGGTATTCGGATTTCCAGGGAAATACGACCTTACCCTCTTCGTTTGTCGTAAACTCCTGCAACACTTTTTCGTCATTACTGTACATCGTCACTTTCGCATGGGGAATGGGATGCCCTGTCTGTCCATCCAGCGTCACCACTTGATACTGTTTTTCCGGCAGACGACACGTCAGCACTTTGAAACGTGTTACATCAAACTTGCTTTCACTATCTCTCTTCGCACGAATATCCGATATGATACGCATCACGTAAGATCCAAGTTCAGGAGCTTTGAATGTAAACACAGTATCCTGCGTCCGGTAATCTTTCGGACGAAGCACAGCGTAATGTTGTTCCTTTATCAGTTTCTTCGCCTGATAAAGACGGACAGTGAAACCATCCAGATTTTTGTGTGAGACCCTTAATTCTATCCCTTCGTTCGGAAAAGCCAAATCGGATGCATTAACATTCAAATAAGGAGCCAATATCTCTTCCCGAAGATTCTTCAAAGCATTGATTCTGCGATAGCCTGGATAAAGGCGGATTGCCTCATCGCAAAGCTGCAATGCATTGAGCTGCTGTTGTTTTCCAATAGTATACCGGGCTTCTGCCAAATAAACTTCGGCACAGATCGGTTCGGAAGCATACTTGCTTTTCAATGTGTTCAAAGCTTTCAGATAAGTATCTTCCGTCAGTACCGGAAGTTCACCCTTAGCCTGCAGAGGTCGAATATTCCGATCAGCATTCCACCTCCATTCCAGGTAGTTAAGTGCTGTCAACACATAACCTTCTTTTAATCCGGTTGCTTTATAAGCGGAAATCACATTTCCATAAATAGCTATTATATCTTGTTTGACCGGATTCACAGTACCGTCATTAGTAATCCTGTTACCCAATTCTTCCACCCGTTGCAGTGCTTCAATGCTACGGGAAGCCAATAAATGATACATATCATGGTGATAGTATTCGCTCGTTTCCCCCAGTTCTACAAAAGGAATATAGTCGCGTGAGGACGTTTTGAGCAGCAATACAGAATCGACCAACGCCTCCTTTATATTTGTCCGCACTTTTTCGATGAACATATTGGCTGTCCATTCACGCATATCGGTAGCAGGTGTCTGGTCTACGATTTCTGTCCGTTGGCGGAGTTGCCACTGGTTGCTGGCTGCATAATCTGCATAGATTCCCGCTATCAAAGAGTGTAGGATGGCGCGATCCATTGGTTGGTCAGTCTGTTTCACCCATTGTTCCAGTCCTTTCAAATCAGCGTAAAGACTGTCGGGATTCAACATTTCCCGATATTTCATCCGCCACGTATATGCTTTGAGCATTTGTGGAGAGTTTTTCTCTTTTTCCCCTTTCTGATAAATCTCATCAGTCAGTTTTATCACAGTCTTAGGCAAGCTCTTTTTCTCCGCTTGCTCCACTTCTTTCCATAATTTGTCGAAAGTTTGTGCCTGTACCGCCGGAATCACTCCCAACCATAGCAGCACCATCATACAAATCTGCTTTACTTTCATAATCTTTCTAGTTTAAGTTTGCTATAAGTCTCACTCTTATAAATAACAAAGTAAGGAAATAAAGTTTAAAGATTTGTACTTTTTAGCTTAAAAAAAGCTTTTATCAAGCTATCAGCCCCATACCATATTGTATAAACATTAGCCTATTAATCAACTCGCTCTGGAATAAAATAAAAAGTCCAAAAACTGCCACTCGGTTTATTATTTAATTGAAAAGTTTATCTTCTGCAATAAGATTCACCTATCTCTTACAAGTTCATAAATGCAAAAGTATCTTGCACCTTACACTAAACCAGCGATAGTTGACTGATATACAAGAATTTAAAGCAGTGCAAGATACCGTTGCAGATGCGTGCAAGATAGAGGTATCTTACACACTGTCTCGTTTATAAGAATCCGGGCATATTCATAGAAGATACCCAATAATTTGCAGCATATCTACATAAGATGGCTTGTTCATGCCGGTGAACAAGCTGTTTTATGCCTTGAAACTAAGTGTTTCAAGCGTATGAAACAAACTGTTCACAAGCTTGAAACTGATTTTCCCCTATGGAGAAGCCAATCGAAACCTTGCAGAATACAATTAATTCATCCGTATCTATTATCTCGTTCAGCCTGTTATTCCAGATAATATTACACCAGTTATCAGACACAAATACATCATCTTCCATGTATTAGCACCTGATAAATCAGCATACAACTTACTAAAAATCAACCGATAAGCACTTATTACAGGTATAATTCAAGGGTGAGAGTAAAAATTACCCTCGCCCTACAATCACAGTTACCCTCACCCTTTGTAACACCAATGAACAAAGGCTTTCAAGTGATTTGGTGAGGGTGTGATAGTAAAACCAACCAAACTCGCATGTGATACATTCCAGCCCAAGTGGCAAAAGACAGTGTACCCAAACACAGAAATTAAAGGAGGAACTGACACTGAAACAGATCCCCCGCCACAGTTGTTAGCTAAAACAACTCTATATAAAATTTTAGATATAAAAAATGGGGATATCGTATTTAATAACGTATCCCCACTCTAAACTTAATTAATGTACTTGTTCTCATTTCTCAATTCTGTACCCCCATGAAAGCATTTCATTACGACCTACTTCACTAAGGATTTTTCTAACTAAAGAACCCATTTTCTTTGCCATAATCTTTAAACCTTTAAAATTACTAATTCTTGAAAACTAAAAAATAAAACTTACTTGTTTGGTTTGGTATTAATTGTTGAATATCCCCAAACATGTACATCGGCTTCGCCGATCTTTCTAAACAATCTTTTTAAACTTTTCATTTTGTTATCCTCCTAATTACATGTTTTACAACACAAAAATACAGCCTTTGTTTATACATTGATCTAAAAAAGAGAGAAATTTATGTTTTATAGCATATTTCTTGATTTGCATCAATTAATTTATTTGTTATAAAGCAGAATTGTAATATACGCTACAATAAATATGACAAAAAGGCACAGATGAAATATCATCCGTGCCTTCACTATGGTTACCTATTATATAATAGGAGAATATTTATATAAAGAGAAATACGTTATTTCATTGGAGTTTGCTCCAAAGTTGCCACCAAGAAGTCATAGAACTTCTGTACGGTAGGAATCAACGCTCTTTCGTCCGGTGAATGCGGTGAACGCAAAGTCGGACCAAAAGAAATCATGTCCAATCCCGGAATAATAGCACCAATAATGCCACATTCCAAGCCAGCGTGAATCACTTTCACTGCAGGTTCTACACCAAACTGTTGTTTATAGGATGCCTTCATCGCATGTAAAATCGGAGAATTTACATCAGGTTGCCAACCGGAATATCCGCCTGTCATCTCTACCTTCATCCCTGCCATAGAGAAACAAGACTCCAGGCTGGTAGTCAGATATTCTTTCATGCTATCGCTTGAACTGCGAGCCAGAATCTTAATGGCTGCCTTTCCTTCACCAATCGTTATAATAGCAAGGTTGGAAGAAGTTTCTACCGTATCCGGAACAGTAGGGATCATACGTGTCACACCGTTCTGACAAGCAAAGATTGCATCAATCAGATTGTCTTGAATTTCTTCAGGTACTTCACCGGCAGGAAGTTCTACACGTTCAGCCGTAAAGCTGATCGGAGTTTCAATAGCCGAATATTCTTCGTTGAACAGGTTTTCGCAGTATTTCACCAAGCCCAGCAGTTCTTCTTCATTTTCAGCCGGAATGGTAATAACAGCATGTGCTTCACGTGGGATAGCATTACGCATATTACCACCTTCCCAGCTAGCCAAACGGGCTTCATAGCTGGCAACCGCTTCACGAACGAAACGAACCAACAACTTATTGGCATTGGCACGTCCTTCATTGATTTCCAATCCCGAATGTCCGCCGCGTAATCCTTTCAAAGTAACTTTCACTGCGATATCTCCTGCTTCGGGAGCTACTTCCTTATATTCCAGGGTAGCAGTTACGTCCATACCTCCGGCACAACCGATATACAATTCACCTTCATCTTCGGAATCCAGATTCAAAAGGATTTCACCGTTCAGGGTGCCCGGCTTCAAGCCAAATGCACCGTACATGCCGGTTTCTTCGTCTTTAGTGATAAGAGCTTCCAGAGGACCGTGTTTCAAGTCTTTTGCTTCCAGCACGGCCATGATGGCAGCTACTCCCAGTCCGTTGTCCGCACCCAAAGTAGTACCTTTTGCCTTTACCCAGTCACCATCTATATAAGTTTCAATCGGATCTTTTTCAAAATCGTGTACAGTATCGTTATTCTTCTGCGGAACCATATCCATGTGCGCCTGAAGAATTACACCTTTCCGGTTTTCCATACCCGGAGTCGCCGGTTTACGGATAATTACATTACCTGCTTCGTCTACAAAAGACTCCAGACCCAAACCTTTTCCGAAACCTAGAAGAAATTCTGTTATTTTTTCCATGTGTCCTGACGGACGAGGAATCTGTGTCAACGAATAAAAATGCTTCCACACGTTTTGTGGAGCTAAAGAAAGAATGGTACTCATAATAAATATTTTAAAACGATTTTAAATCTAATAATTAAACAGTGCCAAGTTATGGAAAAGTTTTCAGATGGCAAAGGACGTCAGCAAAAACATTTAAGAATACACACTTTTAGCTAAAATTTCACCCTCGATGTCTGTTAGTGAACGACAGGGCAGCAAAGCCATAGATACCCAACAGAACAACCAGAAAGGTTTGAATACCATGCACAATCAGGGCAAAGATTCCGGCATCCGTCACATTTACCCCATAAAGCATCATCATAGAAATGATAGCGAAATGCCACGGTCCCGCCCCGTTGGGAGTAGGCACAATCACGGCAAACGTACCACCTACAAACATGACCAATGCTGCCAGAATTCCTAAATGTGACGTAAAAGCGAAGCAATAGAATGTAAAATAGAAATGGAAAAAGTAGCATGCCCAAATGGCCAATGTATAAAAAATAAAGAGAGGAATGTTGCGCACTCCCTTTAAAGACATAATCCCCTCCCATATATTAAGCACAAAACCTTTCACCCGTTCATAGAAGAACAGCGTTTTTCTTAAATAATAAAGAAGGATCACCACGCCGATAAAACAGAACAGGATAATATAAAACCATACCGAAGTCAGGAGATGGACAAGGGAAGGAATTTTTGTTCCGGTCTGTTGAAGAAAGGTGGCGAATATCGGTAATTGAAGCAAGACAGTCACGCCTGTGATGAGAAGAATAGTCAACGTATCGACCAGGCGCTCCGTAACGACTGTTCCCAACGACTTGGCAAACGAGACGTTATCATATTTCGCCAATACCCCGCAACGGCTCACTTCCCCGATCCGGGGAACCACCAAGCTGGCTGCATAAGAAATGAAGATAGCATTCACACAATCGCTCTTTTTCGGGAAAGCGTCCAACGGTTCCAGTGTCTGCCTCCACCGCCATCCACGAAAGACTTGCGCGAACACCCCGAATACTAATGAGAAGAGCATCCACCACCAATTTGTACCGTGTAATAACACATCGCCCGCTTTTGTAAAATCAAAGTCGCGATACACCCAGAATAAGATAAAGCCGCCTAAAACAACCGGTAATATCAGTTTCAGCGTCTTTTTTAATAGTTTCTTCATCCTTAATTCTTCATTCTTCATTTAAAAGAATTACCTTTGTCGGCTGCAAAAGTAATTATTTAGTTGGTAAATGAAATTAGTAAAGCCTAAAAAGTTTCTCGGACAGCACTTTCTGAAAGATCTGAAAGTTGCGCAAGATATTGCCGATACTGTCGACACCTTCCCCGAACTGCCTATTTTGGAGGTGGGACCGGGCATGGGAGTATTGACCCAGTTTCTGGTGAAAAAAGACCGGTTGATAAAAGTCGTAGAAGTTGACTATGAGTCGGTTGCCTATCTTCGCGAAGCTTATCCATCGTTGGAGGACCACATCATCGAAGATGACTTCCTGAAAATGAACCTTCACCGACTGTTCGACGACAAACCTTTCGTACTGACCGGTAATTACCCGTACAACATCTCCAGCCAGATCTTTTTCAAGATGCTGGACAACAAAGATATTGTCCCCTGCTGTACGGGAATGATTCAAAAAGAGGTAGCCGAACGCATTGCAGCCGGACCGGGCAGCAAGACTTACGGTATCCTTAGCGTATTGATACAGGCATGGTATAAAGTGGAATACTTATTCACAGTGAGCGAGCACGTGTTCAACCCGCCTCCCAAAGTGAAAAGTGCGGTTATCCGCATGACGCGCAACGAGACTAAAGAGTTGGGATGTAACGAAAAGCTATTCAAACAGGTAGTGAAAACGACTTTCAACCAACGACGTAAAACATTACGTAACTCTATCAAACCTATTTTAGGCAAAGATTGTCCACTTACGGAGGACATATTATTCAATAAACGCCCGGAACAACTATCGGTAGCAGAATTTATCGACCTGACCAATAAGGTGGAAGAAGCATTAAAGACAGCAGGCAACAACCAATAACCGACTGACGGGCAGCAGTGAGCAGAGAACTGAATTTTGTAATTCGTAATTTGTAATTGACAACGATGAACGAGGAATACATTGACAACGTTAAACACCTTATTGAGCAAAAAGACGCCGATACGGTAAAAGGGCTTCTCATCGACCTCCATCCGGCCGACATCGCCGAATTGTGCAATGACCTGAATCCGGAAGAGGCCAAATTCGTCTATCGCCTGCTCGATAACGAAATTGCCGCCGACGTGCTTGTCGAAATGGACGAGGATGCTCGTAAGGAGCTGCTCGAAATGCTTCCTTCGGAGACCATCGCCAAACGCTTCGTTGACTACATGGATACGGACGATGCCGTAGACCTGATGCGTGAACTCGATGAAGATAAGCAGGAAGAGGTTCTTTCGCACATCGAGGACATTGAACAGGCAGGTGACATTGTCGACTTGTTGAAATACGACGAAAATACCGCCGGTGGTTTGATGGGTACGGAAATGGTACTCGTCAACGAGAACTGGAGTATGCCCGAATGTCTGAAAGAGATGCGTCAACAGGCGGAAGAGCTGGACGAAATCTATTATGTATATGTCATTGACGACGACGAACGTCTGCGAGGTATCTTCCCGCTCAAAAAGATGATTACATCTCCTTCTGTATCCAAAGTGAAACACGTGATGCAGAAAGATCCGATTTCCGTGCATGTAGATACTCCTATCGACGAGGTGGTACAGGCGATTGAAAAGTATGACTTGGTGGCCATCCCCGTTATCGACAGTATCGGTCGGCTTGTGGGACAAATCACCGTCGACGACGTCATGGATGAAGTTCGTGAACAATCGGAACGTGACTATCAGTTGGCATCCGGTCTTTCGCAGGACGTAGAAACGGACGATAATGTATTGAAACAGACCACTGCCCGCCTCCCCTGGTTATTAATCGGTATGATTGGTGGAATCGGCAACTCTATGATATTGGGAAATTTCGATGCAACTTTTGCCGCTCATCCCGAAATGGCACTCTATATCCCGCTGATCGGTGGTACAGGAGGAAATGTCGGAACACAATCTTCGGCAATCATTGTACAAGGCTTGGCTAATAGTTCGTTGGACGCCAAAAATACATTCAAACAAGTTACTAAAGAAGCTATAGTAGCATTAATCAATGCCACGATTATCTCCTTACTGGTATACACCTACAACTTTATCCGGTTCGGTGCAACAGCTACAGTGACTTATTCCGTATCCATCAGCCTGTTTGCCGTGGTCATGTTCGCCTCCATTTTCGGAACACTGGTACCGATGACTCTGGAGAAGCTAAAAATCGATCCTGCTATTGCGACAGGTCCGTTTATAGCCATTACAAATGATATCATCGGAATGATGTTGTACATGGGAATTACCGTTTTATTATCATAAAAATGCGATAAACAAAAAAAAATAAGCAAAATAGTATGAAGTAATCGTTTTATTTCATTAATTTGTGACCCAAAACTAATATACAATGATGGACGCTCATGACACTAATCAACCCTTGAACCAAGGGGAATTAGAAGAAGAAAAGAAAACTGTCGAGGTTTCTGAAGCTATTACAGAGACTCCGACTGAAGAAGTTACTGCCGAAGTTCAACCTGAAGCAGCTCCTAAACCTGCCACTAAGGAAGATGTACTAAACCAGCTGAAAGAGCTTGCGCAAGATGCCGAAAATGCAAATAAGCAGGAAATTGACAATCTGAAACAATCATTCTACAAGTTACATAATGCCGAGTTGGAAGCTGCTAAGGTACAGTTTACAGACAACGGCGGAAACATTGAAGATTTTGTTGCTCAAGAAGACCCGACAGAGGAAGAATTCAAACGTCTGATGGGGGTTATCAAAGAAAAACGCAGCCGACAGGTTGCCGAACTGGAACGCCAAAAGGAAGAAAACCTGCAAGTGAAACTTTCCATCATCGAAGAACTGAAAGAACTGGTAGAATCCGGAGATGATGCCAACAAATCTTATACAGAATTCAAGAAGTTGCAACAGCAATGGAATGATACGAAATTGGTACCTCAAGGCAAAGTGAATGAGCTTTGGAAAAACTATCAATTATATGTAGAGAAGTTCTACGATTTATTGAAACTGAACAATGAATTCCGTGAATACGACTTCAAAAAGAACCTGGAAATCAAGACACGCCTTTGCGAAGCTGCTGAAAAGCTGGCTAACGAGGAGGATGTGGTTTCTGCTTTCCACCAGCTACAGAAGTTGCATCAGGAATTCCGCGATACAGGTCCGGTGGCCAAAGAACTGCGTGATGAGATCTGGAATCGGTTCAAGACCGCTTCTACCGCTGTCAACCGCCGTCATCAGCAGCACTTCGAGTCGCTGAAAGAGGCTGAGCAGCATAATTTGGACCAAAAGACCGTAATCTGCGAAATCGTTGAAGCGATTGAGTATGATGAATTGAAAACATTCTCTGCCTGGGAAAATAAGACCCAGGAAGTGATTGCCCTACAAAACAAATGGAAAACCATCGGTTTTGCACCTCAAAAGATGAATGTGAAGATCTTCGAACGTTTCCGTCATGCCTGCGATGATTTCTTCAAGAAGAAAGGAGAATTCTTCAAGAGCTTGAAAGAAGGTATGAACGAGAATCTGGAAAAGAAGAAAGCACTCTGCGAAAAAGCGGAAGCTTTAAAAGACAGCACGGACTGGAAAGTTACTGCCGATGCACTGACCAAACTTCAAAAAGAATGGAAGACCATCGGACCGGTAGCCAAAAAACATTCGGATGCTATCTGGAAACGTTTCATCACTGCTTGCGACTATTTCTTCGAGCAAAAGAACAAGGGCACTTCTTCACAACGCTCTGTCGAAACAGAGAATATGGAAAAGAAAAAAGCATTGATCGAAAAGTTATCCGCTATCGATGAGAACATGGATACCGAAGAAGCAAGCAACCTGGTTCGGGATTTGATGAAGGAATGGAATTCTATCGGTCATGTGCCGTTCAAAGAAAAAGATAAGCTATACAAGCAATATCATGGATTGATCGACCAGTTATTCGACCGTTTCAACATCAATGCTTCCAACAAGAAATTAAGCAACTTCCGTTCGAACATTAGTAATATCCAAGGAAGCGGTACTCAATCTTTATATAGAGAACGCGAGAAACTGGTACGTGCTTATGAGAATATGAAGAACGAACTTCAGACTTATGAGAACAATCTGGGTTTCCTGACTTCTACTTCCAAGAAAGGCAGCAGCCTGTTGACTGAACTGAACCGCAAGGTAGATAAGTTGAAAGCAGACCTGGAACTGGTATTACAAAAAATTAAAGTAATCGACGAATCAATTAAAGCAGAAGAATAATCCTCTGCCCGATTTAGAAAAATAAAAAAACAGGTTTTATGCTCGCTTGGGTAATAAAACCTGTTTTTCTTTTCTACTAAACAAGCTTACACAGCCTGTTTAAGGATTCATTTCTTGGGCATCAAGTTCATGGCTTCTTTTCACTGCAGATTCATGTTTCTTCTGACTATGAATGTCTGAAAACAATAAAACCCTGCAAGAATTAATTCTTAGCAGGGTTCTATCTAAATTGACGTTGATTCTGTTGGGCTACCTGGATTCGAACCAGGAATGACAGGACCAGAATCTGTAGTGTTACCATTACACCATAGCCCAATGATTTTCGTTTGCGGGTGCAAAGATACAAATATTTTGGGAATTCAAAACAATTCTGATATTTTTTTTGCAAAAATGTCCAAATAAGCTTTCTAAACAAAAGTATCTCCACTAAAAAACACAAAAATTGAGGGATAACTTTCTTGTATCCAATAAATCAGCGTATATTTGTCAAAAATATCACGTTTATAGCCAGAAACAAAGGATTGCCTTTTTTTGTTATAAACAAATAGAGAACATGAATTATTAATCTCAATTACAGGAATGAACGATACTAAAGTATTAATTGAAAAAATAAAAGAAGGAATTCAAGAGAAAAAAGGTAAAAAGATAATCGTTGCCGATTTAACCAGCATAGAAGATACCATCTGTAAATATTTCGTTATCTGTCAGGGAAATTCTCCCAGTCAAGTGAATGCCATTGTAGATTCAATCAAAGAATTTACACGTAAAGGTGCGGATAGCAAACCTTATGCAATCGATGGACTCCGGAATGCAGAATGGGTGGCAATGGACTATGCCGACGTACTGGTACATGTCTTTTTACCGGAGACAAGAAATTTTTATAATCTTGAACACCTTTGGGCAGATGCCAAACTTACTCAAATCCCCGATCTAGACTAATTAATGATTATGGACAATAATAATAGCAATAATAACAATAGCAATAAACCTAACAATAAGGTTAATATGCCTAAGTTCAACCTGAACTGGATGTATATGATTATTGCCCTTATGCTTCTCGGCCTCTGGTGGGGCAGTGATTCAAAGGGAGCTGGAAGCAAAGCTGTAACTTACAGTGAGTTTCAGGACTACGTAAAAAAGGGCTATGTAAGCAAAGTATTGGGTTATGAAGATAAGTCAATCGAAGCTTTTCTTAAACCGACTGCTGTAGGGGCTGTTTTTGGAGCGGACTCTACCAAAGTGGGACGTAACCCTATCATTACAAGTAGAACGCCATCTACCGATAAACTGGAAGAGTTTTTGCAGGCAGAAAAGGAAGCCGGTCATTTTGACGGTTCTTCCGACTATCCGCCCAAATCGGATATTTTTCCCGCAATCCTGATTCAGATACTCCCGCTTGTCTTGCTTGTAGCGTTATGGATCTTCTTCATGCGCCGTATGAGCGGAGGTGGCAGTGGTGGCCCCGGCGGTGTATTTAACGTAGGAAAATCAAAAGCCCAGCTTTTTGAAAAAGGTGGAGCCATCAAGATTACATTTAAGGATGTAGCGGGTTTGGCAGAAGCAAAACAAGAGGTAGAGGAAATTGTAGAGTTCTTGAAGGAACCGCAGAAATATACGGATTTGGGAGGTAAGATACCCAAGGGAGCATTGCTGGTAGGCCCTCCGGGAACCGGTAAAACTTTGCTTGCCAAAGCTGTGGCGGGTGAAGCTAATGTTCCTTTCTTCTCACTAGCAGGTTCTGACTTCGTGGAAATGTTTGTAGGTGTAGGTGCATCCCGTGTTCGCGACTTGTTTAAACAGGCCAAAGAGAAAGCTCCTTGTATCGTCTTTATCGATGAGATTGATGCCGTAGGACGTGCTCGTGGCAAAAATCCTGCAATGGGAGGAAATGACGAACGCGAAAACACCTTGAACCAGTTATTGACAGAGATGGACGGTTTCGGTTCCAACAGCGGTGTAATTATCCTTGCTGCTACTAACCGTGTAGACGTACTTGATAAAGCGTTGCTCCGTGCAGGACGTTTTGACCGTCAGATACATGTGGATCTGCCCGACTTGAATGAACGTAAAGAAGTATTTGGTGTGCATTTGCGCCCGATCAAAATAGACGATAGTGTTGATGTAGACTTGCTGGCTCGCCAAACTCCGGGATTCTCGGGTGCGGATATCGCCAATGTCTGCAATGAAGCTGCATTGATCGCTGCCCGCCACGGAAAGAAATTTGTAGGCAAGCAAGACTTTCTGGATGCGGTAGACCGTATCATCGGTGGTCTGGAAAAGAAAACCAAGATTACTACGGAAGCTGAAAGACGTTCCATCGCTTTGCATGAAGCAGGACACGCCTCTATCTCCTGGTTATTGGAATATGCCAATCCGTTGATTAAGGTAACTATCGTTCCCCGCGGACGTGCATTAGGAGCTGCCTGGTATCTGCCGGAAGAACGTCAGATTACTACTAAGGAGCAGATGTTGGATGAAATGTGTGCTACTTTAGGAGGACGCGCCGCTGAAGATTTATTCCTCGGCCGCATTTCAACTGGTGCCATGAACGACTTGGAAAGAGTGACTAAACAGGCATACGGCATGATTGCTTATTTAGGTATGAGCGACAAGCTGCCGAATTTATGTTATTACAACAACGATGAATATTCTTTCAACCGTCCATACAGCGAAAAGACAGCCGAACTAATTGACGAAGAAGTCAAGAGAATGGTGAACGAGCAGTATGACCGCGCCAAGAGAATTCTGTCAGAGCACAAAGAAGGTCACAACGAACTGACGCAATTACTGATTGACAAAGAGGTAATCTTTGCGGAAGACGTTGAACGTATCTTCGGCAAACGCCCCTGGGCTTCGCGTTCGGAAGAAATCATGGCTGCTAAAGAAAGCCAGGATGCCGCAAGAGCTGAAAGGGAACTTGCCCAAAAGTTGAAAGAAGAAGAAAAAGAAATCAAAGAAGAGGAAGCTGAAAATACTGCAGAGGAACAAGCACCCATCGACACCAAAGTTGCCGCAGCAGGTAACAAGGTTACAGTGGAAGGCAAAGTTACCGTAGAGGGTAAGTCCAATGGAGAAGAACAAGCTAACGGGTCCAACTAATTAAAACGAATAGATTTTGATTAACAATTTCATAAAACGAGCTATTACGGGTGTACTCTTCGTTGCCATCTTGGTAGGGTGCATCCTTTATGACGCATTCAGTTTTGGCATTCTGTTCACCGCTATCAGTGCACTGACTATTTATGAGTTTGCACAGCTGGTAAATATGCGCGCAGAAGGAGTCAAGATAAACAAGAACATTAATATGCTCGGCGGGGCTTATTTATTCCTCGCAATCATGGGATTCTGCATTGATGCAGCCGATTCGAAAATATTCATCCCGTATGTGCTTTTATTGCTTTACATGATGATTAGCGAGTTGTATCTGAAAAAGGAGAACCCAGTACTTAACTGGGCTTATTCGATGCTTAGCCAACTTTATATCGGTCTGCCTTTTGCTTTGCTGAATGTATTGGCTTTCCATAATGATCCGGCATCGGAATTCAGTAACATAAGCTATAATCCGATTCTACCGTTATCCATCTTTATTTTCCTTTGGCTGAATGATACGGGTGCTTATTGCATCGGTTCACTGATAGGCAAACACCGACTCTTTGAACGCATCTCTCCCAAGAAATCATGGGAAGGTTCTATCGGCGGCGGAGTTGTAGCAATCGGAGTGTCTTTTATACTTGCTCACTACTTCCCATTTATGTCAATGATGGAATGGGCAGGACTGGCATTGGTAGTGGTTATATTCGGTACATGGGGCGACCTGACGGAGTCATTGCTAAAACGCCAATTGCACGTAAAGGATTCGGGAAATATTCTTCCGGGACATGGAGGGATGCTCGATCGGTTTGACAGTTCTTTGATGGCCATACCGGCAGCAGTCGTTTACCTATATGCATTAACATGGTTCTAACAGGAGTTTTTCTCATCGATTAGAATTGCACACAATACAAAAGGTCGGGAACTTCGATAGAAGTATCCCGACCTTTTTCACACACAGTAAATCATAGTTAGGTTATCGGATCGAAGAAGTGGAGTGTACATCCTTCGCAGCTTCCGGCACACCTACCGGATGATCCAGATCAAGAACGATCACTCTTCCTTCTCCATGTTCTCTTGAATTTATAGTCACTTTAAAACCTTTCATTGTTGATTCGGCATCTTTTTCCGTTGGGAAGAACTTTTCCAGATTATAAGAAACTCGTCCCCATCCCCAATAGTCAGTCACATCCTCATATGTATTATAACGCAGTTCCAAATGTACGTAACCATCTTCAGCCACATTCAATGTCCCCGGTTCTGATGATTCTCCCGTTTCTATCTTATTTTGTACAAGACTGATACGATGTTTCTCCGAGCGAGGCAGCTCCTGACGGAAAATAACATTCAGGAATTTTCCTCCCAACCACATGTCACCCTGATAAATCAGGATAGGATCATTGCCGAATTCCACCGCTTCTTCCTCTGTGGTCATATCTTCCACTTCCTTTGTCAACAATTCCTGTACTCCTTCCATCTTTACCTGAACTCCTTTTCCTCCTTCCATGTCATACAAAGGATTGAAAAAGGCCACTACACGTTCACCGTCCACCGGTTTAAACCAAGGTATGGAAGTAGCAACCGGATCAATCAATCCCCAACGATCACCTTCCAAATAATAACCTCCTCCACCGGTTGCCCGAACGGTCGCCCAATCCCAACTGAAATCTCCGATAGAATAACCATCATCATCACATGATTGCAACATTGGCACTAATGCCAATAACAACATTCCTAAAAGCCACTTAATTTTTTTCATATCTTTTTCCTTTCTTTTTTTAGTCTTCTGCTTAATAAATAAAAAAGCCGTGCAATTACTGCATCGGCTTTACGTTTATTCAGAAAAAGAAAGTTATTTTTTCAACAAGCGCAGCATTTCACGAGCTGCATGACGGGGAGCACCGGCAGGTCCCAACCGTTCGGCCACATATTCATATCCCAAAAGCATTTCATTTCTATATGCTTCATTTTCAATGATATTTTTCAATTCACTTTGCATATTCTTCACGGTCATCGTATCCGCCACCAACTCTTTTACCACTTCACGGTCGGCAATCAGATTAACTAACGAAATAAATTTCACGGTCAAGATATGACGCCGCAAGAAGGAAACCACTTTCCCTATCGGAGTGTAATAACAAACGACTTGGGGAACACGAAACAATGCCGTCTCAAGAGTAGCCGTGCCTGAAGTGACCAAAGCCACATCTGCGTGCTGCAACAAACGATAGGTTTGATCGAAAATGATTTTCACTTTCGCTTCTCCTACATATTTTTTATAATAGTCGGGAGCAATGACAGGAGCACCCGCCAGAACAAGCTGATAATCGGGAAAAGCAGAAGCAGCCTTCAACATATCCGGCAGATTATCTTTGATTTCCTGTTTCCGGCTACCTGCAAGAAGAGCTATTACCGGTTTATCTTCCAGTTGATTCTCCGCAATAAACTGATCCTTATTTTTCGGATGAGCTTCCTGATAAGCCGCCACCTCATCCACGGTAGGATTACCAACATAGTGGATGGGGTATTGATGCTTTCCTTCGAAGAACTCTACTTCAAAAGGAAGAATGGAGAAAAGTTCGTCTACATCTCGTTTTATATTCTTGATGCGATACTCTTTCCACGCCCATATCTTCGGAGAAATATAATAATAAACCGGAATCTGTGTCTTTGCATGAACAAACTTGGCTATATCCAGATTGAATCCCGGATAGTCCACCAGAATAACAACATCCGGTTGCCAGGAAACAATATCTTCTTTACAACGCTTCATATTTGCAAAGATAGTGCGCAGATGGAGCAACACGGGAATAAAACCCATGTATGCCAGTTCTTTATAATGTTTCACCATCGTTCCTCCGACGGCAGCCATCAAATCACCTCCGAAAAACCGGAAATCAGCCTGCGGATCTTCTGCCTTTAAGGCAGCCATCAGATGAGAAGCGTGCAAGTCGCCGGAAGCTTCGCCGACAATCAGATAATACTTCATAATAGTTGATAGTTGATAGTTGATAAATGATAGGTAATATCAACTAATTAAACCAGTTGTTAAGTTCATCCATAAAGTGATAAGCTGTCACATCAACCGTGGTCGGAGTGATAGCAACATAGCCATTTGCCAAAGCCCAATGATCGTTCTTCTCATTTTCATGTTCGTGATCGGTAAATTCACCGGTCAACCAGAAATAATTCGGATCGTTCAGACGGGGACAGGCAGCCCATTCGTTCGTCCAACGGCCTTTTGCCTGTTCACAGATTTTGATTCCTTTGATATCGGTTGTATCCGGGAAATTTACGTTCAGGCAGGTTAAAGGAGGAAGTCCTTTTTCCAGTACCATGGCGGCAATACTGCGAATATAAGGTCCGGCAGCTTCAAAATCGGCATCGGGTGCATGATTGCACAAAGAGAAGCCAATAGAAGGGATTCCATTCAAACAACCTTCGAATACCACTCCCATTGTGCCAGAATAGTGTACGTTAGTGGCGGAGTTATCTCCATGATTGATACCACCGACTACCAAGTCCGGTGTCCGGTCGAGCACTGTGTTCCGTGCCAATTTGATGCAATCGGTCGGTGTTCCCGAACATTTATAAACAGTTAAACCTACTTCTTTCTTTACTAACTGGTAATGAACAGGCTGCGTCACCGTCAGCGCACAACCACTGCCCGAGCGCGGAGCATCAGGTGCCATTACCACAATATCTCCCAAAGGGAGAAGAAACTTCACCAGTTCATTAATCCCTTTAGCCATCACGCCATCGTCATTTGAAACAAGTATCAACGGCTTTTCATTTTCCATATCTTCAATCCTTTCCTTTTTTATATTCGCACAAAAGTAACAAAAAGAAGCCGTATCGCCAAACACCTCCCTACATCAGATCGAAAAGTCTCTTCCCACCCCACTCCTACCCGTTTACAAATCTTAATCTTCTGCAAGCGAGCAAAAAAAGAAATAGATATCCAATATAAATATGTATATTTGCAAGCTCGTTAAAGAGAAAAGTAGATGATGAACCTGTTGAAGTTTTGTAACCGTTTCGTCCGACAGTTATTAACAAAACAGGCGACTTATCAACAGAAATTGCAAAGTTTCTCTTTTTTCGTAGGCGCTCTAAGGATTTATCACTTATTTCGCTGCCAATAAATTTAGAGAATATGGGAAAAATTATTGCTTTGGCCAATCAAAAGGGTGGTGTAGGAAAAACAACGACTACGATTAACCTCGCAGCTTCACTTGCTACACTGGAAAAAAAGGTTCTCGTGGTAGATGCCGACCCGCAAGCTAATGCCTCTTCCGGTCTGGGAGTAGACATCAAGCAGTCGGAATGCACTATCTATGAGTGTATTATTGACAGAGCCAATGTACAGGACGCTATCCTTGACACGGAGATTGATTCTTTGAAAGTGATCTCTTCGCACATCAATCTTGTAGGGGCAGAGATTGAAATGCTGAACCTCCCAAACCGAGAAAAGATACTAAAAGAAGTGCTCACTCCTTTGAAGAAAGAATATGACTATATTCTGATAGACTGTTCTCCTTCATTAGGACTAATCACGATCAACGCCCTAACGGCAGCGGATTCGGTGATTATTCCCGTTCAAGCCGAATATTTCGCTCTTGAAGGTATCAGCAAACTGTTGAATACCATCAAAATCATCAAGTCGAAACTGAATCCGGCTTTAGAGATCGAAGGTTTCCTGCTGACGATGTATGATTCTCGTCTGCGTCAGGCTAATCAGATCTATGACGAAGTGAAACGGCATTTCCAGGAACTGGTGTTCAATACCGTTGTTCAACGAAATGTGAAATTGAGCGAGGCTCCCAGCTACGGTGTTCCGACCATCCTTTACGATGCGGAATCTACCGGTGCCAAGAACCACTTGGCTCTTGCTAAAGAGATTATCAACCGAAATAAATAAAAGAAGAAGATATGGCAACACAAAAAAGAAATGCATTAGGACGCGGTTTAGACGCCTTGCTCTCAATGGATGATGTGAAAACCGAAGGGTCTTCTTCCATTAATGAAATAGAGCTGGCAAAGATTACTGTCAATCCTAACCAGCCCCGCCGTGAGTTTGACGAAACAGCGTTGCAGGAACTGGCTGATTCCATTGCGGAAATCGGTATCATCCAACCTATTACTTTACGCAAACTCTCGGACGATGAATATCAGATCATCGCGGGAGAACGTCGTTATCGCGCTTCACAAAGAGCAGGCTTGAAAACAATCCCTGCTTATATACGCACTGCCGATGACGAAAACATGATGGAAATGGCGCTGATTGAAAATATCCAGCGTGAAGACCTGAATGCCGTAGAAATCGCACTTGCCTACCAGCATCTGCTCGATCAGTATGAATTGACACAGGAACGTCTTAGCGAACGTATCGGAAAAAAAAGAACGACGATCGCCAACTACCTGCGCTTACTGAAATTGCCGGCTCCAATACAGATGGCCCTGCAAAACAAACAGCTGGACATGGGACATGCCCGTGCGCTGATTTCATTAGGCGACCCTAAACTACAAGTTAAAATATTCGAAGAAATACAAGAGCACGGATATTCAGTCCGCAAAGTAGAAGAAATTGTTAAATCATTAAGCGAAGGAGAAGCGGTGAAAAGCGGCACACGGAAAATAACACCGAAACGTGCCAAACTTCCCGAAGAGTTCAACTTATTGAAGCAACAACTCTCTGGCTTTTTCAACACCAAGGTACAACTCACTTGCTCTGAAAAGGGAAAGGGAAAGATCAGTATTCCTTTCGGTAACGAGGAGGAACTGGAACGTATCATGGAAATCTTCGATACGCTAAAGAAGTAAATGACAAGAAAAAGTAAAAAATATCAGTTACTAGTCAGCGCCCTGCTTCTCTGTTTTTTACAGGTGGCAGGGATTGATGTGTATGCACAGTCCACTGTTACTCCGGTACGGAAAGATACAACAATCATACAGCGTGAAGCGCCGAAAGCCCGTGCACGAAGACATCGTGAGCCGATTGCACAGGATTCTACAAGACAGGATTCTATCCGAATTATACCCTCCAAAGAACTTCCGGCCATCGACAGCTTGTCGGCTGCCAAGATACAGATAGCAGACAGCCTGGACGCAGCCAACAAAAAAGAGCTGAAAAAGATAGAGCAGCCGGCATCGATTGTTGTAAAGACCGACAGTGTACCGCCAACGACTCAAGATATTAACAAGAAGATATTTATCCCGAATCCGACCAAAGCTACCTGGCTGGCAGTCGTATTCCCCGGTGGAGGACAGATTTACAATCGTAAATACTGGAAACTACCTATTATATATGGAGGGTTTGCAGGTTGTGCCTACGCTTTAAGCTGGAACGGCAAGATGTACAAAGACTATTCGCAAGCCTATCTGGACATCATGGACAGCAATCCGAACACCAAAAGTTACGAGGATTTGTTGCCCCCGAATTCCACTTATAATGAGGAGCAGTTGAAAAACACCTTAAAAAGAAGAAAAGATATGTTCCGTCGTTATCGGGACCTTAGTATATTTGCATTTATCGGAGTTTACCTGATCTCTATCATCGACGCTTATGTAGATGCGGAGTTGTCCAACTTCGATATAACCCCCGACTTGAGTATGAAAGTAGAGCCGGCCGTTATTGATAATAACAACCAGTTCCGCTCCAACAGTTTTAAAAACAAGTCGGTTGGTCTGCAATGCGTATTACGATTTTAAAAAACACAATTTAGATTGATCTTATTATTGAAGCATGAAGAAATTAGTTAACTATTGTTCGATTATTTTTCTTTTACTAGTGGCCACGTCGCAGGTAAAAGCGCAAAGTGTAGATGTAGTGATTCGTGAAAATGGAACTGAACGCAAAGAAAGCATCGACCTGCCTAAAAGTATGACTTATCCACTTGACAGTCTGTTGAATGACTGGAAAGCTAAAAATTATATTGATTTAGGCAAGGATTGCAGTACGGCTGAAATCAATCCTTTATTCAGTGACTCTGTCTATATCGACCGCTTGTCACGCATCCCGGCCATCATGGAAATGCCTTATAATGATATTATCCGCAAATTCATCGATATGTATGCAGGACGCTTGCGCAATCAGGTTTCTTTCATGCTAAGTGCCTGCAACTTCTATATGCCGATCTTTGAAGAAGCACTGGATGCATACGGACTTCCACTGGAACTAAGATATCTGCCGATTATCGAATCTGCGTTGAACCCATCAGCCGTATCACGTGCAGGTGCTTCCGGTCTGTGGCAATTTATGATTGGTACAGGTAAAATCTATGGTTTGGAATCAAACAGCCTGGTAGATGAACGTCGTGACCCGATTAAAGCAACTTGGGCTGCCGCTCGTTATCTCAAAGAAATGTATGATATCTATGGAGACTGGAACCTGGTAATTGCTGCTTATAACTGTGGCCCCGGTACAATCAATAAGGCAATCCGCCGTGCCAATGGCGAAACTGATTATTGGAAAATCTACAATTATCTGCCTAAAGAAACACGCGGCTATGTGCCTGCCTTTATCGCTGCCAACTACGTGATGACTTATTACTGCGACCACAATATCTGCCCGATGGAAACCAATATTCCGGCAAGTACTGACACAGTACAAGTAAACAAGAATCTACACTTCGAACAAATCGCCGACCTTTGTAATCTACCTCTGGATCAAATCAAAAGTCTGAATCCGCAATATAAGAAGCAAATGATTCCGGGTAGCAGCAAACCTTATACGTTAAGACTGCCTATTGACGCGATCAGTACTTTTATCGATAAGCAAGATACGATTTATGCGCATCGTGCCGATGAATTATTCCGCAACCGGAAAACCGTTGCCGTAAAGGAAATTACACCCACAACCCGCAAAACGACAACAGCCGTTGCCGGCAAGGGGAAACTGACCTATTACACAATAAAAAGTGGAGACACTTTGTCCACTATTGCCGGAAAGTACGGCGTCACAATTAAGGATATACAAAGGTGGAATGGAATGTCTAGCACTAAAATTGCAGCAGGAAAACGATTGAAAATATACAAATAACTAGCTTCCTGCTTGCATCGTTCGGAAATTTGCTTATTTTTGCAGAATTAAGCAAGTGAAAGGATAACAATTATGGATAATCTGGCCCCCAAAGAAATAGCTGACGAAGAGATGATTAATCAGGCGTTCCACGAACTACTGAATGATTATCTCAATACTAAGCATCGCAAAAAAGTTGAAATCATTACGAAGGCTTTCAACTTTGCCAATCAGGCGCATAAAGGTATCAAACGCCGTTCGGGCGAACCTTATATTATGCACCCGATTGCCGTTGCCAGCATTGTATGCAATGAAATAGGTCTCGGTTCCACTTCTATTTGTGCAGCCTTGCTGCATGATGTGGTAGAGGACACTGATTACACAGTGGAAGACATCGAGAATATCTTTGGTCCGAAGATTGCCCAAATTGTGGACGGACTGACTAAAATATCCGGCGGAATCTTCGGTGACCGCGCTTCGGCACAGGCAGAGAACTTCAAGAAGTTGCTGCTCACCATGTCGAACGACATCCGGGTCATTCTTATCAAGATAGCAGACCGTTTGCACAACATGCGTACCCTTGGTTCCATGTTACCCAACAAGCAATATAAGATTGCAGGCGAAACGCTTTACATCTATGCTCCACTTGCCAACCGTTTGGGGCTTTATAAGATAAAAACGGAGCTTGAGAATCTAAGCTTCAAATATGAACATCCTGAAGAATATGCGGAAATAGAAGAGAAGTTGAATGCCACTGCTGCTGAACGTGACAAGGTTTTCAACGACTTCACAGCCCCGATTCGTACCCAACTGGATAAGATGGGATTAAAATACCGGATACTTGCCCGTGTAAAATCAATCTATTCCATTTGGAACAAGATGCAGACCAAGCATGTTCCTTTCGAAGAAATATACGATTTACTGGCTGTTCGAATCATCTTCGAACCACGCAATGAGGAAGAAGAACTCAACGACTGTTTCGATATCTACGTTTCTATCTCCAAGATATACAAACCCCACCCGGACCGTTTGCGCGATTGGGTCAGCCATCCCAAAGCTAATGGTTATCAGGCATTGCACGTCACTCTGATGGGCAACAATGGGCAATGGATTGAAGTCCAGATTCGTAGTGAACGAATGAATGATGTTGCCGAACAAGGTTTCGCAGCCCACTGGAAATACAAAGAAGGAGGAGGCAGCGAGGATGAAGGCGAATTGGAAAAATGGTTGAGAACGATTAAGGAGATATTAGATGATCCGCAACCGGATGCCATCGACTTTCTGGATACCATTAAGCTAAATTTATTTGCTTCTGAAATATTCGTGTTCACTCCTAAAGGCGAACTGAAGACTATGCCGCAGAACTCTACGGCTCTCGACTTCGCATTTTCTCTTCACACGGATATTGGTAGCCATTGTATTGGCGCCAAAGTCAATCATAAATTAGTGCCGTTGAGCCATAAATTGCAAAGTGGTGACCAAGTTGAAATCCTGACTTCAAAATCTCAACGCGTACAACCGCAATGGGAAGTTTTTGCAACCACTGCCCGCGCCCGCGCCAAGATAGCAGCTATTCTCCGCAAAGAGCGTAAAGCAAATCAAAAGATAGGAGAAGAAATCCTTAGTGAGTTTCTGAAAAAGGAGGAAGTCCGTCCGGAAGAAGCTGTTATCGAGAAGCTACGCAAACTGCATAATGCCAAGAATGAGGAAGAACTGCTGGCTGCCATTGGTAGTAAAGCAATCGTTCTGGGAGAAGCGGACAAGAATGAACTGAAAGAAAAGCAAACCAGTAACTGGAAGAAATATCTGACTTTCTCTTTCGGCAATAGCAAAGAGAAGCAGGAAGAGAAAGAACCGCAGGAAAAAGAAAAAATCAACCCGAAAGAGGTGCTCAAACTGACGGAAGAAAGTTTGCAGAAGAAATATATCATGGCCGAATGTTGCCATCCTATTCCCGGTGACGATGTACTGGGGTATGTGGATGAAAACGACCGGATCATTATTCACAAGCGCCAATGCCCTGTTGCCGCCAAATTGAAGAGCAGCTATGGCAACCGCATATTAGCAACCGAATGGGATACACATAAAGAACTTTCTTTCCTGGTATATATATATATAAAAGGTATAGACAATATGGGACTTTTGAATGAAGTCACCCAGGTTATCTCCAGACAGCTCAATGTAAATATCCGTAAGCTAACCATCGAAACCGAAGATGGTATCTTTGAAGGAAAAATTCAGTTGTGGGTACATGATGTGGATGATGTAAAAACCATCTGCAACAATCTGAAGAAAATACAGAATATCAAACAGGTGAGCCGTGTAGAAGAATAGCTTTCAAACGGTAAATAAGAAAACGATGAACGGTGAATAAGTTGCAGTATCATGCAAATTGTTCACCGTTCATTTTGTTATGAGGTTTCTTGCCTATCGAATCCATGATCGATTAGCATTTATTTATTCCCGCCCATCCAGTTCGCGTTTAATGGCCAAAAGCTCTTCTTTGATCGCTTTCAGCTTATTAACGATCTCATAATTACGAACTGTAGCTTCTTTGTTATCCTTCAAACGTTGTCGGGCACCGGGAAGTGTCATCCCTTTCTCTTTGACCAAATGATAGATAAGTCCGATTGTTTCTACGTCTTCCTTACGATACTGACGTATTCCTCTACCTGCTGTCTTAGGCGAGATTTGTGGAAATTCCTTTTCCCAAAAGCGGAGTAACGACGGATTGACTCCGAACATGTCGGCAACCTCTCCTATTGAATAATATAGCTTCAATTCTTTATCTGTATTAAGCATAGCACTCCTGTTTAAAGATTTTAATCGAATACTTTACCATGATTGGCTGCCAGCTGAATCATCTTTTCATAATCTTCGGCACTCAAGTCCATGAAATAATAATTGACCGGATTCACGACCTGTCCTTTCACATGCACTTCGTAATGCAAATGCGGACCGGTACTCTTTCCTGTACTACCCACTTTTCCTATAATCTCACCACGTACTACTTTCTTTCCGACTTTCGTATTAAATCCTTGCAAGTGAGCATATCGCGTGAGATATCCGAAACCATGATCGATTTCGATGGTATTCCCATATCCGGTCTCCCATCCTACTTTTACTACAGTTCCATTTCCGGTAGCATATACATCTGTTCCCGGATGAGCAGAGAAGTCCATACCTGCATGGAACTTTGTCGTACCGTAAATAGGGTCAATACGTGTACCATAACCGGATGCTGTCTGACGAAGATCTTTATTCGAAATAGGCTGGATAGCCGGAATACACTTCAACATCTCATCGTGGTTCTTACACATATCAATTACATCGTCGAAAGATTTCGACTGAATATACAGTCTTTTGGAGAGCACGTCCAGTTTTTGAGTCGTATTCACTACCAATTTGGAATTCGCCAAATCCATCAGTTCTTCGTAACGGTTCGTCCCGCCATAACCGGCCTGGCGGATAGCCGGAGAAACAGGATCGGCCTGCAAAATCACCCGATACAAATTATCATCACGCTGCTGGATATCCTGAAGTACTCCCATAGCATCATCCAGGCGACGGGAAAGTACATTATACTGTGCCAAAAGACGGCTGTTTTCGATTCTTAATTCTTTCTCCGATGGAGAGCCAAAAATCAGAAGCAATACAATAAAACAACCTGCTCCCAGCCCCATTCCATAGAAAAGCCGGCGCAGGATACTAAGCGCACGCTGCCGTACGGTAGGGTAAATTCGATCATAAGTCTGGGTCTGTGAATTATAGATGTAGTATACTTTGCGCATCTTTTTGGAAATATTTCGCTTGTTAATACGGCAAAAGTAATAAAAACAAGCTATCTTTGCACAGTTTTTTGAGAATATTAACCTCAACGATAGATATATAGAAAAATATGTTGACTGCAAAAGAGATCAGAGATTCATTCAAGAATTTCTTTGAGTCGAAAGGACACCACATCGTCCCCTCGGCTCCGATGGTGATTAAAGATGACCCTACCCTGATGTTTACGAACGCGGGTATGAACCAGTTTAAAGATATTATTTTGGGTAACCACCCGGCGAAATACCAAAGAGTCGCGGACTCGCAGAAATGTTTGCGCGTTAGCGGAAAGCATAATGACTTGGAAGAAGTGGGACACGACACATACCACCACACCATGTTTGAAATGCTTGGTAACTGGTCGTTTGGCGATTACTTCAAGAAAGAAGCAATCAACTGGGCGTGGGAATATCTGGTAGAAGTCTTGAAACTGAATCCGGAATATCTCTATGCAACCGTATTTGAAGGAAGTCCCGAAGAAGGATTGAGCCGTGACGACGAAGCTGCTTCTTATTGGGAACAGTTCTTGCCAAAGGATCACATCATCAACGGTAACAAACACGATAACTTCTGGGAAATGGGTGATACAGGACCTTGCGGACCTTGTTCCGAAATCCACATCGACCTTCGTCCTGCTGAAGAACGTGCCAAGATCTCCGGTCGCGACCTCGTGAACCACGATCATCCGCAGGTAATTGAAATCTGGAATCTCGTATTCATGCAATACAACCGCAAAGCAGATGGCAGCCTTGAGCCGCTTCCTGCAAAGGTTATTGACACCGGTATGGGTTTCGAACGTCTTTGTATGGCTTTACAAGGAAAAACATCCAACTACGATACAGACGTATTCCAGCCAATGCTGAAAGCTATTGCAGCTATGTCGGGTACAGAATATGGAAAAGATAAGCAGCAGGACATCGCCATGCGTGTAATTGCCGACCATATCCGTACTATTGCATTCTCTATCACAGACGGTCAGTTGCCTTCTAACGCGAAAGCTGGTTATGTGATCCGCCGTATCCTTCGCCGTGCTGTTCGTTACGGATATACTTTCCTTGGACAAAAACAGGCATTTATGTATAAGTTGCTTCCTGTATTGATTGATAACATGGGAGAAGCTTATCCTGAACTGGTTGCACAAAAAACACTGATTGAAAAAGTAATCAAGGAAGAAGAAGAATCATTCCTCCGCACACTGGAAACAGGTATCCGCTTACTGGATAAGACCATGGAAGATACCAAAGCCAGCAGAAAAACAGAAATCAGCGGTAAGGATGCTTTTACTTTATATGATACATTCGGTTTCCCACTCGACTTGACAGAACTGATTCTCCGTGAAAACGAAATGACTGTCAACATCGACGAGTTCAATGAAGAAATGCAGCAACAGAAACAGCGTGCACGTAATGCTGCCGCTATCGAGACTGGTGACTGGATTATACTGAAAGAAGGAACGACCGAATTCGTTGGTTACGATTACACTGAATACGAAGCTTCTATCCTTCGTTATCGTCAGATCAAACAAAAGAACCAAACATTGTATCAGATTGTACTTGACTATACTCCATTCTATGCAGAAAGTGGTGGTCAGGTTGGTGATACCGGTGTATTGGTAAGCGAATTCGAAACGATTGAAGTGATCGATACCAAGAAAGAAAATAATCTTCCAATACATATTACCAAAAAGTTGCCCGAACATCCGGAAGCTCCGATGATGGCTTGTGTAGACACTGACAAACGTGCTGCCTGCGCAGCCAATCACTCGGCGACTCACTTGTTGGATGCTGCTTTACGTGAAGTGCTGGGTGAACACATCGAACAGAAAGGTTCATTGGTTACACCGGATTCATTACGTTTTGACTTCTCTCACTTCCAGAAAGTGACCGATGAGGAAATCCGTAAAGTAGAGCATATCGTCAATGCAAGAGTTCGTGCCAATATTCCTTTGAAAGAATACCGCAACATTCCTATCGAGGAAGCTAAAGAGCTGGGAGCTATCGCTCTCTTTGGTGAAAAGTATGGCGACAAAGTACGTGTGATCCAATTCGGTTCTTCTATTGAATTCTGTGGAGGTACACACGTAGCTGCAACCGGGAATATCGGTATGGTGAAAATCATGTCGGAAAGTTCAGTTGCTGCCGGTGTTCGTCGTATTGAAGCTTACACCGGAGCGCGTGTAGAAGAATTGCTGGATACAGTGCAGGATACACTTAGTGATTTGAAAGCTCTTTTCAACAATGCTCCTGATTTGGGTATTGCAATCCGCAAATATCTGGATGAAAATGCAGGATTGAAGAAGCAGGTGGAAGACTTCATGAAAGAAAAAGAAGCAGCTCTGAAAGAAAGACTGTTGAAGAATATACAGGAAATTCACGGCATCAAAGTGGTTAAGTTCTGTGCTCCGCTACCGGCAGAAGTAGTGAAGAATATCGCTTTCCAACTTCGCGGTGAGATTACAGAAAACTTGTTCTTCGTTGCCGGAAGTATAGACAACGGAAAACCGATGCTGACAGTCATGCTTAGCGACAATCTGGTTGCGGGTGGTCTGAAAGCTGGCAATCTGGTGAAAGAAGCTGCCAAGTTGATTCAAGGTGGTGGCGGTGGCCAACCTCACTTCGCAACCGCAGGAGGTAAAAACACTGACGGACTACCGGCAGCTGTTGAAAAAGTACTGGAGCTAGCAGGAATCTAAAAGTAAATGAAAAGGAGTCTAATAAAAAGATAATAAGCTCGCTTTACATAAAGATTTAAAATTAGGCGCAGATTACGCGAATTACACGGATTTTTTATTCTTAAAACCGTGTAATCTGCGAAATCCGCGCCTAAATATTATACTAATCGCGGCACCGATGAGCACTGTCCAGCACCGAGGAATATCGACCGGATGTAGAAGTCTATTTGTCTCTCTTAAAAAATATTAAGCCTATAATTTAGGCTTGTCACAGTTTTTTTCTACCTTTGTGACCTGATTAATTATTTTTCTTATCCTTCAAATAAATAAAATAAGTGATCACTAATACCTAAAAAGCAATGAGAACACCTGCTTATCTATGCCTGCTGTTAACCTGCATGCTCATTTCTTGTGCCCCTACGCAAGAAAAACACGAAATAGATTACACATCTTATGTAAATCCATTTATCGGAACCGACTTCACCGGAAATACCTATCCTGGTGCCCAAGCTCCTTTTGGCATGGTACAACTTAGTCCGGATAACGGACTTCCCGGATGGGATCGTATCTCCGGTTATTTCTATCCGGATAGTACAATTGCCGGCTTTAGCCACACGCATCTCTCCGGCACCGGAGCTGGAGATTTGTATGACATTTCTTTCATGCCTGTCATCCTTCCCTACAAGGAAGCGGAAGCTCCACTTGGCATCCACTCTAAATTCTCCCATAAAGATGAAAGTGCCCATGCCGGTTACTATCAAGTACGTCTGACTGATTACAACATCAACGTTGAACTGACCACCACCGAGCGTTGTGGTATCCAACGTTATACATTCCCGGAAGCCCAATCTGCCATCTTCTTAAACCTGAAGAAAGCCATGAACTGGGATTTCACCAACGATTCTCATATCGAAGTCGTAGACTCCGTCACTATTCAAGGTTACCGTTTCTCTGACGGCTGGGCGCGCGACCAGCATATCTATTTCCGCACCCGCTTCTCCAAACCTTTTGAGAAAATGGAGTTGGACACTACCGCTATCATCAAAGATAATAAACGCATCGGCACTGCGGTGATCGCCCGTTTCGATTTCAACACTCAAAAGGATGAACAGATACTAGTAAACACTGCTATTTCCGGTGTCAGCATGGAAGGCGCAGCGAAGAACCTGCAAGCAGAAGTCCCCGAAAACGACTTCGACAAATACCTGGCCGAAACGAAAGCAAACTGGAACCATCAACTCGGAAAGATTGAAATAAAGGGGGATAACGAGAATGATAAAGTTAATTTCTACACTGCTCTCTATCACTCAATGATTGCTCCTACTATTTACAATGATGTAGATGGGACTTACTACGGCCCCGATAAGAAAGTGCACCAGGCCGACGGTTGGATAAATTACAGCACTTTCTCCTTATGGGATACGTACCGTGCCGCCCATCCCCTCTTTACCTACACCGAGCCGGAGCGTGTTAACGACATGGTAAAATCTTTCATCGCTTTTTACGAGCAGAACGGACGTCTGCCTGTATGGAACTTCTATGGCAGTGAAACAGATATGATGATCGGTTATCATGCTGTCCCTGTCATTGTAGATGCCTATCTGAAAGGAATCGGAAACTTTGATGCCAAGAAAGCCCTCGATGCTTGCATAGCAACAGCCAATCTGGATAATTATCGCGGTATCGGACTCTACAAAGAACTAGGATACATACCTTACAATGTAACAGACCACTACAACGCAGAAAACTGGTCGTTATCCAAAACTCTGGAATATGCTTTCGATGATTACTGTATTGCCGAAATGGCAAAGAAGATGGGTAAGCAAGACATCGCAGACGAATTTTACAAACGTTCTCAAAACTACAAGAATGTCTATAATCCCGCCACTTCTTTCATGCAGCCACGTGACGACAAAGGCGTCTTTATCAAGGATTTCAAAGCCGATGACTATACACCGCACATCTGCGAAAGCAACGGATGGCAATATTTCTGGTCTGTACAGCATGATATTGACGGGCTGATCGACCTTGTAGGAGGTAAAAACCGCTTTGCCGAAAAACTGGATAGCATGTTTACCTACCATCCGGCAGCAGATGATGAGCTACCCATTTTCAGTACAGGTATGATAGGGCAATATGCACATGGTAATGAACCGAGCCATCACGTTATTTATCTATTCAACGCCATAGGACAAGAAAATCGCACACAAGAATATGTAGCCAAAGTTATGAACGAACTTTACAAGAATGAACCAGCCGGTCTCTGCGGCAACGAAGACTGCGGACAAATGTCAGCATGGTATGTATTCAGCGCTATGGGATTCTATCCCGTAAATCCTGTCAGCGGTAAATATGAAATAGGAACTCCGTTGTTCCCTGAAATGCAGCTGCATCTGGCTAATGGAAAGACCTTTACCGTACTCGCGCCCAAAGTTAATAAAGAGAATATCTATATCCAATCTATCAAAGTTAACGGACAGTTGTATGACAAAACGTATATCACCCACGAGCAAATAATGAGTGGAGCGACTGTCGAATTTGAAATGGGTAAGACCCCTAAAATAAGCGGAGTCATATCCGAAGAAAACAATCCATAAATATAACATGAACAACTGACTGATAGAATGAACGAAAACTTTGATATAACCTATAAAGCACTATTCCGCCGGTACTATCCCAGCCTGATTTTCTATGCCACCCGTCTGGTAGGAGAAGAAGAAGCGGAGGATGTAGTACAGGATGTATTTGTAGAATTATGGAGGCGGAAAGACCACATAGAGATAGGCGATCAAATTCAGGCCTTTCTCTATCGTGCCGTTTATACCCGCGCCCTCAACGTTCTGAAACATCGCAATGTGGAAGATGGTTATTGTGTTGCCATGGAAGAAATCAACCAAAGACGTACAGAGTTCTACCAACCGGACAACAACGAAGTTATTCGGAGAATTGAAGACAGGGAGCTCCGTAAGGAAATACATGATGCGATTAATGAACTTCCTGACAAGTGTAAAGAGGTTTTCAAACTTAGCTATCTGCATGATATGAAAAACAAAGAGATAGCCGATATTCTCGGTATTTCACTTCGCACAGTAGAAGCTCATATGTATAAAGCTTTAAAGTACTTGCGTGGTCGCCTCGACCCTCTTTGGACAATTCTTATCTTATTTTTATGGAGATAATGATAAGTGTTTTTGCGTTCTGAATTGTATTATTAATATGAAGGAAAAGAAAATGAGTAATCTAAGTGAAGATATAATTAACAAATACCTGACAGGACAATGTTCAGAAGAAGAACTCATCGAGGTGAATGCCTGGATGAAGGAATCAGAAGAAAACGCCCGCCAACTCTTCCACATGGAAGAAATTTATCATTTGGGCAAATTCGACCGATATACCGATGAGCAACGGATACTTCATGCGGAAAAGCTGCTTTATCAAAAGTTGGATGAAGAGAGAAGTAAGCAGAGTAAGATACCAAGTATGCATCGTTGGATAAAATATGCTGCAGTTATTGCTGTACTGTTGGTCATTAGCGGCGGAGCCGGATATTGGCTCTATCAAGAAAACAACCATCAATTGTTGGTTGCCATTGCCGATGAAGGTATCGTGAAAGAAGTTATTTTGCCTGATGGTACTAAAGTCTGGCTAAATAATTCTACCACCTTGAAATATCCACATGAGTTTTCAGAAAAAGAACGTAATGTATATTTGGAGGGAGAAGCCTACTTTGAAGTGACCAAGAACCAACATAAACCGTTCATCGTACAGAGTGATGCCATGCAAATACGTGTATTGGGAACAACGTTCAACTTCAAATGCGACAAGAATTGCCGGATAGCAGAAGCAACTTTAATCGAAGGTGAAATTGAAGTAAAAGGTAATCATAAAGAAGGGCGGCTCATACTCACCCCCGGACAACGTGCGGAACTGAACAAGAACAACGGACGACTGACCGTGAAACAAGTAGATGCCAAGTTGGACGCCGTCTGGCATGACAATCTGATTCCATTCCAAAAAGCTGATATCTTCAACATAACCAGAACACTGGAACGTTTCTACGATGTGAAAATCATCCTGTCTCCCGACATTCAGTTGGATAAGACTTATTCCGGTGTAGTAAAGAAGAAGTCAGATATCGAATCCGTATTGAAATCATTACAAAATACCATACCCATTGATTATAAAATTGTTGGAAACAACATCTTCATTTCTCCTAAATAAGAGACTAAAGATAAACCCGATAAAACTTAAAAGTAATTAATACCATGAAACTAAGAACATTCCTAACAGCAGTGTGTTTAGGAGGATTATTCACACTTAGCTCCTGTACAGCCCCCACTGATGTAAAAGATTACAGTGCTTATGTCAACCCTTTCATTGGAACGGGTGGACATGGCCACACTTTTCCCGGAGCAGTAGTGCCCCACGGCATGATCCAACCCAGTCCCGACACACGAATCGACGGTTGGGATGCTTGTTCCGGTTATTATTATGCAGACTCCACGATCAACGGTTTCTCCCACACACACGTCAGCGGCACAGGTTGTTGTGACTACGGGGATGTCTTACTGATGCCCACAGTCGGCAAACAACGACATCTGACCACCGATTCCAAAAGTCAAACACTGGCTTACGCCTCTTCCTTTTCTCACAAAAATGAAACGGCAGAGCCGGGATATTACACCGTTTTCTTAGATACTTATCAAGTAAAAGCCGAAATATCGGCAACGAAACGTGGCGCTATCCATCGTTATACTTTTCCCGAGAACACCGAATCCGGCTTTATTCTCGACTTGGATTACAGTTTGCAACGACAGACTAACTCCGAGATGGAAATAGAAGTTATCAGTGACACGGAAATCTGCGGACACAAGAAAACGACTTATTGGGCTTTTGACCAATATATCAACTTCTACGCGAAGTTCTCGAAACCATTCTCTTACACACTTGTTACCGATTCCGTCACCATGGACAACGGCAAACGACTTCCCTGTTGCAAAGCATTACTGCATTTCAGCACAAAGAAAGACGAACAGGTGCTAGTCAAAGTTGGAGTATCAGCTGTTGATATTGCGGGTGCCCGAAGAAATGTAGAATCAGAAATTCCCGGATGGGATTTCGAAAAAGTGCGCAAAGATGCACGTTTAGCCTGGAACCGGTATCTGTCAAAGATTGACATCACGACTTCAGATAAAGAAGACAAGACAATTTTCTATACGGCCCTCTACCACACAGGAATCAGTCCGAACCTATTTACAGACGCAGACGGCCGCTATTTAGGAATGGACCTTGAAGTGCACCAAGGAGATACCCTCAACCCGATATATACAGTATTCTCCCTGTGGGATACTTTCCGTGCACTACACCCGTTAATGACCATCATTGATCCCGACCTGAATAATCAGTTCATCCATTCATTAATCAAGAAGCACCAGGAAGGCGGAATATATCCGATGTGGGATCTAGCCTCCAATTATACAGGCACAATGATCGGCTATCATGCTGTTCCGGTCATAGTAGATGCCTACACGAAAGGTTATCGCAACTTTAATGCGAAAGAAGCCTATAAAGCTTGCCTGCGTGCCGCTGAATATGATACGACAGGTATCAAGTGCCCGGATCTGGTATTACCACATCTGATGCCGAAAGCCAAGTATTACAAAAACACTATCGGTTATATTCCTTGCGACCGTGAGAACGAGTCGGTAGCCAAAGCTTTGGAATACGCCTATGACGATTGGTGCATCTCCGTTTTTGCAGAGGCAATGAACGATTTTGGAACCAAAGCAAAATACGAACAATTCGCCAAAGCATACGAATGCTATTTCGACAAATCAACCCGCTTCATGCGTGGACTGGACTCGAAAGGCGAATGGCGCACCCCCTTCAATCCTCGAGCATCCACACACCGCAGCGATGATTATTGCGAAGGAACAGCCTGGCAATGGAGCTGGTTTGTACCTCACGATGTAGAAGGACTGGTCAATCTGATGGGTGGTGAGACTGCCTTTGTTCAAAAGCTGGATTCTTTGTTTACGGTCGACTCGTCACTTGAAGGTGAGACAACCTCATCCGATATCAGCGGGCTTATCGGACAATATGCACATGGCAATGAACCAAGCCATCATGTCATTCATCTTTATAATTACGTAAATCATCCGTGGAGAACTCAAGAACTGGTGGATAGCGTCTACCGGAGCCAGTACGCCAATAGCATAGACGGTCTTTCCGGCAATGAAGACTGCGGACAAATGTCGGCATGGTACGTACTCAATTCGATGGGATTTTACCAAGTATGTCCCGGAAAACCGATATATTCAATCGGTCGTCCCGCTTTCGACAAAGCAGTCATCAACCTGCCTATCGGAAAGACATTCAGCATTACGGTAAAAAACAATGGAAAAAAGAACAAATACATTGAAAGCGTATTACTGAACGGAAAGCCATTGAATGCTCCATTCTTCCATCATCAGGATATTGCAAACGGGGGAACGATGGAAATCCAAATGAGTCACCATCCTACCAAATGGGGATGCCTCTCCCCGACTGAATAACCAACCAGGTATTTGAGCCATCAATCATTGCCCCATGAATAATCCATAAAAACATGAAAAAGTATTTCCTACTAATATGTGCATTCAGTTGCATCTTTTTTGCCAAAGCTAAGGACTGGACACAGTATGTCAACCCACTAATGGGTTCACAGTCCACCTTCGAGTTATCAACAGGTAACACTTATCCCGCCATCGCCCGTCCTTGGGGAATGAATTTCTGGACTCCCCAAACCGGAAAAATGGGAGACGGATGGCAATACACTTATACAGCCAATAAGATTCGCGGTTTCAAACAGACACACCAACCCAGCCCGTGGATTAACGACTACGGACAATTTTCCATCATGCCGGTAGTCGGGCAACCTGTGTTTGATGAGGAAAAACGAGCCAGTTGGTTTTCTCACAAAGGGGAAACAGCAACTCCTTTTTATTACAAAGTATATCTTGCCGAACATGACGTAGTGACAGAGATGACACCGACGGAACGTGCCGTTCTTTTTCGCTTCACTTTCCCGGAGAACGACCATTCATACATTGTTGTAGATGCTTTCGACAAAGGATCGTATATCAAGGTGATTCCGGAAGATCATAAAATAATCGGCTATACCACCCGCAATAGCGGCGGAGTTCCCGAGAACTTCAAAAACTATTTTATTATTGAATTCGACAAACCTTTTACGTATAAAGCCACAGTAGCCAATGGCAATCTGCAAGAAAACGTTGTCGAACAGGCTGCGGACCATGCCGGAGCCATTATCGGTTTCCAAACACATAAAGGCGAACAGGTACATGCCAGAATCGCATCTTCTTTCATCAGCTTTGAACAGGCTGCCACGAATATGAAAGAGTTAGGTAAAGACAATATCGAACAATTAGCCAAGAAAGGAAAAGAAGCTTGGAATCAAGTTTTGGGCAAAATAGAAGTGGAAGGGGGTAATCTTGACCAATACCGCACATTCTATTCCTGCCTGTATCGTTCATTACTTTTCCCGCGCAAGTTCTACGAACAGGACGCTGCCGGACAACCGATTCATTACAGCCCGTACAACGGCCAAGTTTTGCCGGGATATATGTACACTGATACAGGTTTTTGGGATACATTCCGTTGCCTATTCCCGTTATTAAATCTGATGTATCCTTCTGTCAATAAAGAGATGCAGGAAGGACTTATCAACACCTACAAAGAAAGCGGTTTCTTTCCCGAATGGGCAAGTCCGGGACACAGAGGTTGCATGGTTGGAAACAACTCCGCTTCCATCTTGGTAGACGCTTATATGAAAGGGGTCAAAGTAGATGATGTAAAGACAATGTACGAAGGATTGATTCACGGAACAGAGAACGTGCATCCCCAAGTCTCTTCAACAGGACGTTTAGGATACGAGTATTACAACAAACTGGGTTACATTCCTTATGACGTGAAAATCAATGAGAACGCTGCCCGTACTTTGGAATATGCTTACGATGACTGGTGCATTTATAAACTGGCTAAAGAACTGAAACGTCCGAAGAAGGAAATCAATCTTTTCGCCAAACGTGCCATGAACTATAAGAACCTTTTCGACAAGGAATCTAAATTAATGCGCGGACGCAATGCGGACGGCACATTCCAGTCTCCGTTCTCCCCGTTGAAATGGGGAGATGCCTTTACGGAAGGGAATAGCTGGCACTACACCTGGTCGGTATTCCACGACCCGCAAGGGTTAATCGACCTGATGGGCGGAAAGGATATGTTCATTACGATGATGGATTCCGTATTTGCCGTACCTCCAGTTTTTGACGACAGCTACTACGGGCAGGTGATTCACGAAATCCGTGAAATGACCGTTATGAATATGGGGAACTATGCACATGGCAATCAACCTATCCAGCACATGATCTATCTGTACAACTATGCAGGACAGCCCTGGAAGGCACAATATTGGCTACGTCAGGTTATGGACCGGATGTACACTCCGGGGCCCGACGGTTATTGCGGTGATGAAGACAACGGGCAGACTTCTGCCTGGTATGTATTCTCCGCACTGGGCTTTTATCCTGTTTGTCCGGGAACAGATGAATATATCGTAGGAGCTCCTTTATTCAAGAAAGCTACCCTTCACTTTGAAAATGGCAACAATTTGGTGATTGACGCCTCCAACAACAGCAGAAAGAATTTCTATATCAACTCCATGAATTTTAATGGAACTGATTATACCAAGAATTATCTCCGTCACGAAGATTTGTTCAAAGGAGGTACAATCAAAGTGGAAATGGGCGACAAGCCCAATCAAAACAGAGGAACCCAAAAAGAGGATATACCTTATTCGTTCTCAAAAGAGCAATAATCATTCTCTTTCACGCAAAATCGCATTCCTCTATTTTCCATTGGAGGACTGCTCTATTAGAAAACTTAAAAAGCCTGTGAGTAAAGATCTATACTCACAGGCTTTTTTCGATTACTTTTCATTACCTTTGCTCCACTTTACAAACCAACAATAATCATGAAAGAAAAGATTGACTTTTCAGAAGCTCCTTATCAATATGCCATGTGCCTCAACGAACAATGTCAGAAAGCAACGACCTGTTTACGACAAATTATAGAACAAAATGTGCCGGACAAGATTGAGCATTGGGTTATCATCAGTCCTAAACGCCTGTCTGCCTTAAAAGGCGAGTGCCCCTATTATCGTTCCAATCAAAAGATACGATACGCCAAAGGATTTATCGGTATGCTGGATGCCATACCTCATAAGCAAATGCAGTCTGCCATTTCAAACCTTATGGGATACTTCGGACGCAGAACTTACTATCGTTCTCGCAAAGGTGAGCGTTTACTCTCCCCTTCGGAGCAACAAGATGTATTGAGAATCCTCAAGAATTGCGGGGTTACTTCTCCACTGGATTTCGACCTTTATATCGAAGATTACAACTGGTAATCGTCATCTCCCGATCACCGGTAAATACGACTAGTATATTACAGTTGTGCCACCTTGCTGTCACAACTGTGCCATCGGTGTGGCACAACTGTGACAACGAGGTGGCATAAGTGTGACAACGTAGTGGCACAACCCTATCCATACCAATGTGGATTCTTATCTCAAATAGGAAGATATAAGTGTGTCATAGTTCGTTCCTTCAAACTGAACTACCGGTTGCTTTTTATTTCCTAACTTCTTCATAAAATAAGGGAAGTTCTCAAGATAAGGATTGATCAAACCACTTCCTTTCCAACTTTCAGGCACATACTGCATATTAAATACAAGTATTGTCTTTTGTTCGTTATCCAACTGCTTGCCGAGCGTTTTTTCAAGAGACTCTATCCGGCTAGGATCAGGCCACTCTTGTTTCAGCCAATATTCCGGTTTATGTTCCACATATCCATACTCACTAAGCTGTAAACTCATCTCAAAGGAAGCCGTACCATATTTATCAACAGCTGCCGTCTGATCCATTCCGGCAATCCAGCTATCAACCGACGAGTTTCCATACATATAAAAATTATAATTATCCCCTTTACTATAATTAGCATTCCAAACAAAATCAAATAATTCACCGACCTTAATTTGAGCGATTTCATCCAATACCCCTTGATTTTCCGGATTTTTCACCCAATCCTGTACGGCAGTCTTGTCAACAGTCATGTAACGACCTGACCAACCATTATCACCGTTTTTAATATCCTCAAAACGATTGCTAAACAAAGCCCATTTTCTTTCGCCAGCAGAACTATTGCTGCAAGGACCGATATTATACAACGTCAACAGATTGTGCCGGTCTTTCCATGCCTGTCCTTCGACAACCGGCATCAGATCACGCAACTCTTTCACCAGAAAATGGAAACTTCCCATCTGTATCATCGGACGTCCCGGTTGTTCTGCCTCCGGTCCTCCCGGATAATTGGCGTATTCATCATCCAACATCACTCCGTCAAGGCCGTACTTCTGAATCGCATTATAAATCTCTTTGGCAAAGTTCTTAATCATAGCCCGGTCTCCCGTTATATCCATATTAGAGAAACCAATCCCCTGATGGTTGGGCAAAACAGAAAGCAAAACTTTGATACCCTTGTCCTGAAGAGGTTTAACAAAAACATCACGGTTATCAAGTATCTTCTTGACATCCTCATTATAAAAGAGAACAGGCCCTGCCGCACCTTCATCATAGTTCATATTGGCGGAGAAAATAACTGTCATGTCAAAAAGAGGGCGTTTTAACTCCGGTCTGCTTAATCCTTCAGGATAAAGCATATAGTTTCCCAGATTACGGAGGTCATTTTCCGCCGCCTCAACAGAAGCCACAAAACGTGGTTCGGCAACAGAAGGCACACGATCCAGCCAATTCATATCAAGGTCTGTGACTTGAGCGTTTTTCACGATTTCTATATACTGTACACCGATCTCCGTTCCCCCTTTTTTCAATACAAGCGGCAATACAAAAGTACCATCAGGAACGTCTTTGAGCTTCACTTGAAAATTAACGCTCCTTTGCCCCTTCTTCAACTGAATAGAAACTGGTAAATCATAATAGGAATCTTCAAGCAACTTATACACATTGACACCTTTCAATGTAGCGAACTTGGCAGTCATCGTTTCCAAAGTACTCTCATCCGTATCAAAAGCCGCATTTATATTTTCATCCGCATTCTTTCCCTGAAGAAGCTCGAATGTCAAGTCCTCACCTGCCCAACGGTGAATCATACTGTTTGCATCTTTCACTGATACAAATTTGGGAGTCAACACGGTTATTCCGTCTTGACCTTGAGGCACTTCGGCAACCAATGTTTCTTCTTGACAGCCTGTCAAGAGAAACAGGCCTGTCAAAAGATATAAGCTAAATATAATCGAGTATTTCATATCGTATTAAGTTTATTTCAAGTTGATATCAATATTATTGTTTATCACGACTCTAGGAGTAGCAGAAGAGTTGGAAGCTCCTTGACGTTTCACGGTCAAATCATGTCCCTTTCCACTGATGTCGGCTATTTGTTGATTTTCGGAATCATCCTTCACTTTATTCATTTTCCAATAGGCCAGAAGGTTGCTTTTTGCCTGATCCAATTCTATTATATCCAGTGCATTCATTTTCAGTTCCATAATAGTTCGGGCAGTATTCCATATCCTCACTTCCGACATCATACCATTAAAGCCTCTCCATTGATTGAACGACTGTCCCAAACGGAACATTGCTCCTGCCAAACTTATATCACCGGTTTTGGAGAAAGAGAGTTTCTCCCTGCCATTAACATAAAATCTAACCGTACTTCCATCATAAGTCATAGCCAAATGATACCAGTTCTTTGCCCTGAAGTCATAATCAACCACATACTTATCAGAACCTAATACGAGCTGTAACCGATTCGGTGAAACTCCGGAATCTCCAAAGCGTAACAGGAAATTAACACTCTCGCCTCCGGCTTCGTACCCCCATACAGAGGAAATTCCGGCAAGTGTTGCATCATTTCTATCTCCCTCCGGCTTAAATGCATCCACATAAACCAATCCTTCAATGGTACATGCCGACAATTTTTTGAAGGGCTGCCCGGATGTTTCATAATACAAATTATTACGGTTGATGCCCTTGTCCACTCCATTCGCATCCAACGCGTCGTCACCCGACATCGGCCTCAAATCTGCCGCACCTTCCATTTCACCCGAACCACCTTTACGTTTCAAATGAAGATAAAGAATCTGATTGTCCGGCTGCATCACAAATCCTTCTTGCGTTTCCAACTTGACAGCCAGCAGATAATCTTGATTGACCTCCATTACATTGCTGTTTATCACTTTAACAATGCTTTGATTGATAGCCACTGTAGAACGGCTTTCGATACTAATTAGGTTCGTTTGCAAACTATAGGCCAGCGCAGGCAAGAATTTAACCCGGGTTCCGTTTTCTTTGCGGTATTGCAAAAGCAGGTTCTCGTCTTCTATCACTTCCACATTGAACGTCTGATCTTTAAAACTCTTCGCATCCAACTTGGCGGACAGAGCAATCTCCGCCACTTCACCAATCGGCTGTGCTTGTGAGAAAATCACGTCCACCGGAGTAGCAGTAACCGCGCTTCCCTCTTCAACGGCAGTCTTACCTGTCGTATTCAAGAAAGTAAGCACCCTGTCCGTCACTTTTTCAGGAGCCACAGTTTCATCCGGTCCGAATAACTTTTTGCCAAATTCATCCTTACAGCCGGTAAATGCCACCAGGCAGATGAGTAATCCTATTGCTATGATTTTGTTCTTCATAAGTTTCGACTATTTTAGATTTAGATATTGTAAAGAGCTCCTCAACACGGCATACTTCCGTTCATAATCTTTCTCAACAGCTTTAAAAGCCATTCCTCCAATGACAGCTCCGTCCACCGGGTTCCACAAAGCCAAGGTTATGTATTTCGGAGTGACCGGCGCAGAAGATGAAATAATATCTGTAAAAGGTTCGTTCCATGAACTCCCTTCGAGCGTAAGACAGGTCATAAATTGTTTGGAGTCAAAATCCGGATACTTCTTCAGTTTCTCATACAAATTCTGCACATCCGCCAGCTTATCCGAGGAAACGTTCGTACCAATCAAATAATTAAAATAACCGAACTTTGTCGTGAAATAAGTCAACTCACCTTCGAGCACCAGATACTTATCACCTGTTTTCTTACCAAAGCGGGCTCCCAGTTTATCCACCACATCGTAAATGCACGCTCTGCTAAAAGCGTCTTTGATAGCAGAAATACGTAAACTCATACCGTCGTAACCATTATCCGATATTATTTTGGCAATGCGGTCCGGCAGGGCATAAAGTTTGGCTTTCATCGCTTCTCTCACTTTTTCCTGCGCAGCCTTGACTGCTTCGTCTATTTCTTCGGAAGTCACTTCTCTACCCGCTTCCTTAGCCGCTTCTATCGCATCCGCTTCCGCATCACTCTCTGCCGTTTCCAGTTCATCCCGAAGTTCGCTCACCCACAAATCCAAATCAACAGAAACGAGTATTTTGGTTCCCTTTTGCGCCTGCACAACCGACAAATCTTCTTTTTGCAAAGAGGTAATTGTCTCATAACCGGATTCCAGAACAATCACGTCAAGACTATCGGGCAACGCATTCAAATAAGTATTCATATTGCCATCCGCTTTCCAATTGCCAAACCATGCCAAAGAAAAAGGATGTTCGGCCGATTTAAAAGCTTTTATCACACTTAAGTCTCTGGGGACAGCGGGAACTTCTACTCCCACCGGCTCTATATCCGTGCAAGCTGCCAGAAGGATACAGAAACCGATCCCGAATATTCTCATCATATTTTTCATATACGTATATTCTTTAATCAGTTGAACTACTATTATTTTCTCGCCCACCAAACATTCGTATTCGGGCTATCATCTCCCTCCAAATCATCCGCTATCGCTTTTGCCACATTGGCACTGTTCACGGCATGCTCGGTTTGAGGCAGAGGATATCTTCTGTAACCTTTTATGTCGGCTCCTTTCTCATCACGTAGAATATTGCTCACATCATGGTTATAGTTTATAGCCGGCAAAAGATTCGGGTAACCGGTTCTACGCCATTCCGCCCATGCCTCTGCACTTCCATAAGGGAACATGGCTATATACTTTTGAGTAATGATCTGTCCCAATTGCGCGTTCTTGTCCGTTCCCCATTTCACTGTGATATCCGATGTGAAATCCGAATTAGCGAAATCGGCATATTTACTATCTGCAAAAGCCCCTCTTTTTCCGGTCTGCTCCAGGTAACTTCCAAGTATCACCTGATGCATATTCATCGAAAGTTCAATACCTTCTTTATAGAGCACTTCGGCTGTTGCCCCCATCTTCCAGTTCTTTAAAGCACCTTCCGCTTTCAGAAAAGCTACTTCAGAAGCTGACATCCATACCACAGGGTCTGTCATGCTGACTTTCGGTTTTGAATATATATCCTTGCCTACCAGTTCTTCCTTAGCAGGAACATCTACTCCAGCTCTTAAACCAAAATAAGTATCATTTCCACCACGGTTCGTCTTCTCGAAATAAACGGTCAGACGCGGGTCTTGAAAGGCGTTCATATAAGAAACCAGATCGGCACCACAACGGGTATCTCCCCAGTTGTTACTCATCTTATAGAATGGATTATCGTTAGTCGGTTTCAACGCATTGTCCGTATTATTTTCAATCACACCGGCTGCAACCGCTTCTTCTGCCCATACACGAGCTTCTTCCGGCAATTTCCCGGAAGTTCTTACAGCCAGCCTTAGTTTCAAGGAGTTAGCAAACTTCACCCATTTGGTTAAATCACCCTGATATACATCATCCTGCGTCATCCAAGCATTCCGTTCAACATTGCTCAAATTGGCCTTGGAAAGGGTTTGCGAAGCCCACGTCAGTTCTTCAATCATTTTCCGGTAAATATACTCCTGTGTCTGATAAGGTTTTTGCGCTTCTGTTCCGGCAAATTCGTAAGGGATAGGACCGTACATATCTGTCAAACGGTGCATAATAGCTACCTTCAGAATGGTTCCCCACGCATAAAAGACATTTTCGTGCGATGCGTTGGCAGCCAACGAAATAGCGTTGTACTGTTTGATGACTTTGGGCAATGACTGTTCATCATCAAACGGATAGTTTATAAAGCCCGCATTATAATTGTACTTTCCCAAATCCACGTGCTTGGTCTGTGCCATATATCCCGAAAGGGTTTCGCAACCAAGACTCATTGCATACTGAAACAGGTTCTCCTGAAGAGGGATTACAATTCCCGCCAGCACGCCACAGTCATTAGCCATTTTTTCTGCTATACCTCCTGAAGCCAGTTCTTCGTCGGAAACTCCGTATGGATTGCTGTTATATTCCTCAAAGTTCGCAGTACAGCTACCAAGTGCCATACATGCCATTAATATGATTATTGCTTTCTTCTTCATCTGATTTTACTTTTTAAAGTCATTTCTCTTTCTACTCCTTAAAATCTCGCCTTAATACTGAAACCGAAGCTACGCGTAGAAGGTAGCATGAAATAGTCGATTCCTTGAGCATAGTTCCCAGTAGAGGCAATTGTTTCCGGATCGAACGGAGCTTTATTGTATATCATCCAAAGATTCTTTCCGGTCAATGAGATATTGAGATCTACCACATTACCCAACCATTTTCTCGGGATATTGAAAGCGATATACGCTTCGCGCAAACGAAGATTGGTCGCGTTATATGTATAGTATTGTGTCAGATAATCTTTAGGACGGCCTTGCAACTGATAATATTTCTGTGCCGGAACAACGATTCCTCCGCCAACAGGCACTCCACCGGCATTGCGGGCATCGGCAGTCACTTTGGAAACTCCCGAATAATCCATGGCAGCTTGTGTGCCGGAAATAACGATTCCCCCCAGACGAGCCGACAGCATGAAACCGAAGCTAAGCTGTTTGTAGCTGAAATCATTCCGCCAGCCCAAGTTGGCATCAGGCAAAATACTACCTAGTTTCATATACTTATCTCTCGGCTTTAAGTCCTGCGAGATGTCAATATTGCCATTAGCATCTCTTACGAAATCGGTCTTAGCATAGATATCTCCCAATGTCCCGCCCGGACGAAGGATGATCTGCGCATTACCAAAGTTATCTTTCAGCAGTTCGTCTTCCTTGAACAATGGCTCTGCCGGATTCTGCGGATTCCGTACGTTCTTTACCAATTCCTTTATTTCATTCTTATTGTATCCGTAAGTGAAACCTGTATTCCAGGTAAAGTTCTTACCAATTTCCACTGTACCTCCCAAAGCGATTTCAACTCCTTGGTTCTGTACATTACCGGTTTGTACGTATGTGTAGTTATATCCCGACGATGCCGACATCGTAGCACGAATTGTCTGATTCTTTGTGTTGGTGCGATAATAAGTAATATCAAAGTTCAGCTTGTTTTTCAGCCATTTGGTAGTCAATCCCACTTCGAATGAGTTCGTCCGCTCCGGCTTCAAATCTTTCAATGGATAATAGCCTTCTTTCACCCATTTCTTATCAGCCTGATTGAATGTATTCATTGGAATGGTCAATTCCCTTTTGAAAGGAGAGGCCACCTGTGCAAATGCCAGACGTACTTTGGCAAACGAAAGCGTATTGTAGAGGCTGTTCTTCACACTTTCGGAAAGCATATCGGTGATGATTCCGGTCAGACCCACTGAAGGATAGAAGAAAGATTTATTCTTTGAGCCTGCCAACTGGGAAGCCCAGTCATTTCTTCCGGTTACGGTCAGATAAAGTAATCGTTTCCAGTTTACTTCCACACTTCCGAAAATGGATTGCGTTTGTTCGTGCCAGCCTTCCTGATAGAATTGTGACTTATGAGCACTTTGCTCTATATTTTGAATATTAAATATGTTAGGAAGTCCGTCGTCACGCAATGGACCCTGATTATACAATATATCATTTTTTTGATCGCTCAAACTGGCACCGACATTGGCTGCCAATCCCCAATCTTCTCCAAAGTTCTTATTGAAATTGGTCAACACATCGACATAGTTCTGCATATCGGAACCCGTGTTCAAACCGAAAAAGCCATTCTTTGTTCCTCCATCCAGAAGGGTGGCGATGGTTCCTACAAAACGTTTGTCTTTATATTCTTGCGAAGTACGGTCTATGCGATAACGTGCACCGATGTCCCATTTTTCGGATTTAGACCATTCTTTGATAGTATAAGAAATGCCCGTTGAAACAATAAATCTCTTACGTTCCGAAGTACGGATATTCCGGTAGGCTACCCAATAAGGATTCTGCATGGTATATTCGCCTTCCGGGAAAGGACTGGAGGTCAAAATGCCTCTATCTTCATCCCATTGTTCAAAATAACCGGCATCTCCCCAATTCAATCCGCGCGGATAGAGATAAGCCCCTACCAAAGGATTCATGTATTCACCTTGATTCACCATATTCTGGTCACGCTGTATGATATATTGGGCACCGATATCAAATTTTAATTTACCATCCAACGCTGTGCTCGAATTGCGCAACGTCATGTTATAGCGGTCATAGTTATTGTTGGGAATCAATCCGTTGGCATTGGTCGCGGCCAACGATGCGTAGGTCTGATTCTTATCATTACCGATGGACAATGTCAATGAATTGGTATAGGTTGCAGAAGTCTTAAAGAAATCTTCCGGATTATATCCGCTAGAGGCCTGTTTCGCTCCCCAACTGACAGCATCATTGGGATTGCTTCCATAAGTATTCTGAAAATCCGGCATTACGAACGGTTTGGCAAACTCCATAGAGGAGGTGAAACCGACTTCTAATTTACCTTCTTTTCCTTTCTTTGTGGTAATCAAAATAGCGCCATTGGCTGCGGATGAGCCATACAAAGCAGCTGCAGAAGCACCTGTCAGCACTGTCATTGATTCTATATCATCCGGATTCAAATCGGCTATACCTTCCGTAGTACCTCTTGAAGCATAACGACCAGTTCCTTCCGTATTTGTTGCATTATACATCGGTACACCGTCTATCACATACAAGGCATTATTGCTTCCTTCGATGGACTTGGTTCCACGCATCACTACTTTAGTAGCACCACCCACGCCTGAAGAACTGCTCTGGATATTGACACCGGCCACTTTTCCGTTCAGGCTGTTGATGAAGTTGGCATCTTTCACTTTTGTCAGTTCGTCTTGTTTAATGCTTTGCGCATTATATGAAAGGGCCTTCTCTTGTCTTTTAATACCTAATGCCGTTACTACTACCGCATCAAGCACTTGTGAGTCTTCCTGCAAAGTAACATTGAGTACTGTCATACCTTTCTCTACTGTTCTTCTTTCGGACTTAAACCCGATGAAAGAGAACTCCAAAGTAGTTCCTACCGGTACTGAAATCGTATAGTTCCCATCTATATCGGAAATTGTACCATTCGTCGTACCCACTTGTGAAATATTCGCCATCGGCACAGGTTCTTTCAGATTATCAAGCACCTGTCCTTTTATCGTTATATTTTGCGCATTTACGGCCCAACTGGTACAAAGGAGGGCGAATGCTATTATCAAGAATTTATTCATACTATTATTATTTACAGTTTAACAACTATGGCCTAGCTTCTTTTTGATCTACAATCACAGAAATACTATTTCCTTGGATGTCTGATCCTTTCATTCTCTTAGTAATCGGATAATGACTTAAGAAGCTACCTACCGGTACAAACACTATAATATCCCGGCTAAGATCTATTTCAACATTCTTTATTTCTACAGTAAGAACATCCCTGGATAGCTGTTCTGATTTATATAATCCTTGATAATCGCCTCCTGAAGCAAGCTTATCATAGGCCTCTTTAAAATTAGCAGCATTATCCAGGACGCATGCATATGAAAGAAACATTAGTTGAGACTCAAACTCCGGAGCGATAGTAATCGTGAAATCAACAATCTTCGTTTCACTCGGAGCATCTCCTATAGTTACTTCATACGGTATATCCAAGTCCGAAGTAAGAGAAACATTCTCCATTTTATAACTATCATAATAATCAGTTTCCCATTTCGGTACATAAACAACATATCTCTGCTCTCCTTCTGCACAGAACTGTTCAAAGGAAACCACTCCTTTTTTGGTCAATTTCATTTCCACATACGTACCTGCTTCCGGGCTACCATGCTTCTTCTCCACTTGTGGTTTTACCTTATTCTTCCAGTTTTGTTCGGTAATCAGATATACCTCGTGGTTATTTAATTTTTCATTCTCACGAACCACCGAAACATTAATCTGCTTCTTGATCTCTTTCGAGAATTCTGCCGTCACATTCTTAGTTTCATCACCTACTTTCAATCCTCTTTTCAAATAAGCAAGTCCCACTTCCGGTGCAACCAAATACACTAAATAATCGGTTGCAACGACCGGTGTATTCAGTATAATTTGTGCCTTACCTTCGTTTGAGGTGACTTTGACCAAATACATATCTTCGGTGAGTTCAGTACCGTCTGCCAGCTTACTTTCTACTATTTTCTGCTGTTCTGACTTCACCAGATACATTACTTTATCATTATAGCTTTCATCCACAGTCAAATCAATCACTGTCTTTTTTATCACGTCAGGATGAGCAGCCTGCAAATCAATGGATTTTTCAATACCACCAAAGGCTACTTGATATTGTAATTGATTCCCTAAATGAGTCACCAACAACGGGGTATCTTCTCCTTTTTCATACACATTAAAATAAAGAGTCTTTTTATAGTAATCCATTAGGTCTGCAAAAACGACCTTTCCATTTGCTACTGGCTGTTGAAATAATAAATTCTGTGCTTTTATTTCATCAGCCTTTCCTTCCTCATTAAATGGACTTTGTTCTAGAGCACCCACTATATAACTTTTACCCTCTTCCATTCCTTTCAATAAAATAGTTAAAGAAGATTTTTGTGGATCTTTTGCAGGATCTGTTTTATGGTACACTGCATCTGCTATGTCATCTGAACAAGAGAAGGCGACCAAAAATATGCCGAGCATTGTTAATAAATAGATTGTTTTTCTCATTGTATAATAGTTTATTAGATACTTAAATTTGTTTTTAAATAATTCGGATAGTCAACAAAGCCTTAGATTTCATATACTGAGACGGTTCAGAATACTTTTTCACATATACTACATTTTAAGGTTAAACAAAAGTAATTTATTAATTCTATATTCGCCTATTTCATACCGGAATAAAAAGAAATTCGGCCTTCTTACTTATAAAACCACTCATTCGAATAGAACACTTAGCCTCATTCTGTTAATACATGTTAACTAGTTTTTTTATTCACTTATGTATGCCAAGTAATTCAATAATACTATCTTTGGGAAGAATTTCTAAGAATAACACACAGGAAAGTATGAAAATCACTCAACTATTTATAAACTCAAAGCTCGTTCAAAGATTAATAATACTTTTCCTTACGGTGACTCCCATACAGAAAATTTCCGCCCAATTACATCTATCTATTCCACAAACAGAATTAAAAGAAGTAATTAACCAAATCCAGTCCCAATCTCGTTATCAATTCTTTTATGACGACCGGCTTTCCACTACTTCGGTGGGGCCATTAACTGTCTCAAATGCCTCCTTGGAAAGTATCTTAGGAACATTATTAAAAGACAAAAATATCTCGTTTAAGGTTGAAGACCATATCGTTTATTTACTAGAATCTCCCATCGGTAGGGAGAAACCAACTTCTAAAAAACAAATCGTACGAGGACTGATTACGGATGACAAAGGCATTCCATTAACCGGAGTGAACATCTCCATTAAAGATATGCAAACAGGAAGTGTCAGCGACATAGACGGAAATTACCAAATTGCAGTCGATACCGAAAATCCGATTCTCGTGTTTTCCTATATAGGATACAAAACACTGGAAATCCCACTGAAAGGCAGGAGTTTCCTATCAGTCATTTTACAAGAGGATTTTCATCCGCTCGATATGGTCGTAATAACCGCTTTGGGTATAAAGAGGCAAGAGAAAGCCCTTTCATATAATGCGCAAAACATTAAACAGAATGAACTGACAAAAGTGAAAGACGCTAACTTTATCAATAGCCTGAACGGAAAAGTAGCCGGTGTTAAAATACAAAGTAGCTCATCAGGAATCGGAGGAGCAACTAAAGTAGTCATGCGTGGAACCAAATCAATAGAAGGAAATAATAATGCGATATATGTGATAGACGGTATTCCGATGTATAATACAGTCAGCATTCAAGGGATAGGGGGCTATAGCTCACGTGGAAGTACGGAGGCTATTGCCGATTTGAATCCGGAAGATATTGAATCTATCACAATATTGACAGGAGCATCTGCGGCTGCCTTGTATGGTTCATCCGCAGCCAATGGCGCTATCTTGATTACTACTAAAAGAGGAAAAGAAGGTAAAATGGAAATCGGTTTTACTTCTTTCATGGAATTTGGAAAAGCATTTGTTATGCCCGACTTTCAGAATACTTATGGAAGTAATCCCAATGAAGCTGTCAGCTGGGGAAATAAACAGATTTCCAGCGGATACACCCCGGAAGATTTTTTTAAAACAGCTGCCACATACACTAACTCACTGACTCTGTCGATGGGAAGCAAACAAAGCCAGACATATGCATCAATCGCCGCAACCAATGCACGCGGGCTGATTCCCAATAATAACTATGATCGTTATAACATGACACTACACAACTCAAATATGACGTTGAACGGTAAAGTGAAAACAGACATTGGCGTTCAATACATTATACAACGTGACCAAAATATGGTGAATCAGGGTGAATACATGAATCCTCTAGTAGGGGCTTATCTCTATCCGCGCGGATTGAATTGGAAAGACGCCCGTTACTTTGAACAATGGGACGAGGATAGAGATATACTTACAGCCAGTCCTTTTCCGGAAGGCGAATATACCATGCAAAATCCATACTGGGCAGCTTACCGGAATATTCGTACTTCGGAACGCAAGAGGTTTATTGTTTCACTAGGTGTTTCATACAATATCAAAGAATGGACACCATCAGAGAAATGGGACATCAGCGCGCGTTATCGCATAGACCATACTTCACAGGAATATGAAGACAAACGTTTTGTAGGAACCATTACCACACTTCTGGATGGAGGAACAAAAAACGGCTATTTCGGTCTAAACAATAATTGCGTGGCCCAGAATTATGTGGATATACTTAGTAATTTTAACAAGAACTTTGGAGAAAATTGGGGAATAGCAACTCATATAGGTGCCAGTCTGACAGATTTGAAAAATGACGGTCTGGTCAATCAAGGTCCGTTGCGAGACGATGGGCTTCCTAATATATTCAACGTACAGAACATTGAACAAAAGGCATATAAAGCTATATTTTATCAAGAAGGCTGGCATGAACAGACACAATCCATTTTCGGAAGTATGGAAATTAATTGGAAACATCTGCTCTACCTGACCATGACCGGGAGAAATGATTGGGCTTCTCAACTAGCCGGCTCCAACCATAAATCTTTTTTCTACCCTTCGGTTGGTTTGACTGGCATCATCACTGATATGCTCCCCGAAAATGTGAAGAAGAGCCTCTATCATACACTCTCGTTTGCCAAAGTACGTTTAGCTTTTGCACAAGTAGCTTCTCCTTTCAAAAGGGAATTGACCATCCCTATGAATACATTCAGCCACACTGACAAGAAATGGATAGAAGAAGGATACTATCCGTTGAAAGATTTGCAACCGGAGCGGACGAACTCTTTCGAAATAGGTCTGAACACTAAATGGTTGAAGAACAAATTGAATTTTGATATCACCTATTATCATACTCAAACTAAAAACCAGACTATACACGCTCCGATGTCTCCTTCATCAGGTTACAACTATACATATGTACAAACCGGCAACGTACAGAATCAGGGCGTAGAAATCATTTTGGAAAGCCGGTTTAATATTATTCCCTCTCTTTCGTGGAGCAGTAGCCTGAATTTTGACTACAACAAAAATAAGATAAAGGAATTGGTAAAGAACGTACGGAATCCTCAAAAACCGGAATCGCCATTATTCAAAGAAGATGAGTTACTGAAAGATAACTTCGGAAATGCGCAGATCATCCTTCGTCCGGGCGGGACATTGGGAGATATCTATGCCAAGACCGACTTTGTCAGAGATACATATGGCATCATTGATATATCTCAAGACTTGAAACCACGAAATGATTTTCTAAAATTGGGAAGTCTTCTCCCCAAAACTAATTTGAGTTGGAAAAACGATTTCAGTTACAAACAACTTAGTTTCGGTTTCATGCTGTCGGCTCGTCTCGGAGGAATCGTTATTTCAGGCACACAGGCTGCCATGGATTATTCGGGAGTTTCTAAATTAACGGCCGATATGAGAAACATAGGTGGGGTAGAAGTAGATAAAGGTATTGTCATTCCAGTACAAAAATACTTTCAGTTACAGGGACGTCCTAAAGATTTCCTGACACAATACTATACATATAGTGCCACAAATATACGCCTGCGTGAAGCGTATATCGCTTTCAATATTCCGAGAAAATGGTTGAGCAACATTCTAGATCTTACTGTTTCATTGACAGGAAAGAATCTTTGGATGATATACAATAAAGCCCCATTTGATCCTGAGACAATCTTTTCTACAGATAATTATGCTCAAGGACTCGACTATTTTATGACGCCTTCTATCCAAAGTCTAGGATTTAATATCAAAATGAAATTCTAATCATAATCAACTATTGGATGACAAGTATAAAACAAAGCATGGCATGAAATCTTCATCCAATATCCACCCAAAGAACGGTACCGGGAAAAGCGCCGTTCTTCATTATCAAAAGAGCACCACAATCACTCCACCTGCTCTTTCGGATAATTCACCAAATACAATGTTTTTGTCGCACGAGTAAAAGCCGTATACAGCCATCGGAAATAATCCGGAGTCAAATACTCATCCGTCATATACCCCTGATCTAAAAATACATTCTGCCACTGCCCACCTTGCGCTTTATGACAAGTTATTGCGTATGCATATTTCACTTGCAATGCATTATAATGCGGATCAGCTTTCATCTTTTTCATCCGATCTCTTTTAATTGGAATATCTATATAGTCCTCAAGTACTGTATAAAATAATCGGTCATTATCTTCTTTTGGTAATGCAGGTGAATCCGAATGTAGAGTATCTAACAATAGATTTGCATCTAATTCAAAATCATTCTGGTCAGGAAAACGGAGAGTGACTTCCGCAAAACGAAAGCCATATATGTCACGAGTTCGACGAACACGCCGGACCACTGCAATTTCGCCATTCGCTATAAAATCCATCTCCTTATATTTCTCTGTCCAATAGTAATTATTTTTAGCTATCATCAACATATCACCCGTATTCAATTCATCTTCACGCCATAGGACTTGCACACGTATCCCATTATTATATAGGTTCGCGCGTTTATTGGAACGGCAGACAACAATCGTCTCATCCATACCATCATGATCGTAACAATTAGTCAGTTCCTCTATCAGTTCAGTTCCCGGCACCAGTTTAATATCAGGAAAACCTGCTATTTTTATCTTAGGCAAAGAATAACAATCATCCTCTGCTATCAATTGCCTCAACTGTGTGGCATTCCATAATATTCCGGATTCCTGCACCTGACGGACTACTTGAGTAAGATCAATCTCACGTACTTCAAGTCCATATCCCTTCAATGCATCGGAAAAAAGTGCCGGGCTTAACTCCTCTCCTACTGGAGGAAGCTGCGCGGTATCACCCATTAACAAGAGACGACACCCCTGTCCCGAATAAACAAATTGTACCAAATCGTCCAATAGACGACCTGTTCCAAACACACTCCCCGACAGTCCTTCGTTTGAAATCATGGAAGCCTCATCAACGATGAATAAAGTGTTTGTAGCCAGATTGTCATTAATTGAAAAATTACTAAGCTCATTCGAAAAAGACTGTTGCCTATATATTTTTTTATGAATAGTGAAAGCCGGATGTCCTGCATACACTGAAAAAACCTTTGCCGCACGTCCTGTAGGAGCCAACAATACAGATTTCTGCTGCAACTGATCCATGGTTTTCACCAATGCCCCTACCAATGACGTTTTACCGGTACCAGCATAACCTCTTAAGATAAAGACTTCATCCACCAGTGTGGACAGCAGAAACTCTGAAAGAGATTTTACAGCAATTTCCTGCTCTAAAGTTGGCTGATAAGGAAAATTTTCCTTAATTTGCCTTTCTAAATAGTTATTTATCATTTTTGTACGAGAAAAAAGTTCGAGGAACTATCGTATTTAAATTTATTTATTCTATTTTTGCGATGCGAATATAACAACTAAAAACATAATTTATCATGAAAACAGTATTTAATATTGTATTGGTGCTTTGTGCTGCTGCACTGATTTACATCTGCTACACCAGCATTATGGGTCCTATCAATTTTGAAAACGCTAAAAAAGACAGAGAAAAAGCAGTCATTGCCCGTTTGATCGACATCCGTAAGGCACAGCAGGAATACCGTACGCTGCACCGCGGAATGTATACAGACAAATTTGACACATTGATCGACTTCGTTAAAAATCAAAAATTGCCGTTCGTTATGAAGATGGGAATGTTGACCGACAAACAATTGGAAGACGGACTGACTGAAAAGAAAGCTATGGCTATCATCGAAAAAGCAAAGAAGACAGGCAAATATGATGAAGTTAAGAAATGGGGACTTGAAAACTTCAAACGTGACACTATGTGGGTAGCTGTTATGGATACTATTTTCCCGAAAGGATTCAACCCGGATTCTATGAGATACATCCCTTACGGAGGCGGTGCTCAATTCGAAATGAATGTAAGAAACGATACTGCTAAATCCGGTGCTCCTGTATACTTATTCGAAGTAAAGGCTCCGTATGAAACTTATTTGGACGGACTTGACAAGCAAGAAATTATTAATTTAAAAGATGTTCAGAGCAAATTGGGTAGATACTGCGGTTTGATGGTAGGTTCTATCGATACTCCGAACAATGGTGCTGGTAACTGGGAATAATGATTGATTTTACTAAATCAAAACAATATACTTTATCCATCCGTCTTAGTACGGATGGATTTTCTTTTTCTATCTATAACCCGATTCATGACGATTCGCTTTCAATCATAGAGAAAGAGATAGATGCATCTCTATCCCTAACAGCAAATCTAAAGGCAGTCTTCCACGAATCGGACTTCCTCAATCATCCTTACAAACGGGTAAACATTATGATGGCAAGCAAACGTTTTACAATCGTGCCATTAGACTTGTTTGAAGAGGAACAGGCGGAACTTCTATTTTATCACAATCATCAGAAAAGAGAAAACGAAACGGTACTCTACAATATTCTAAGAAAGAATAATGTAGCTGTCATTTTCGGTATAGACAAAAGTGCACAGATCTTTTTGAATGAACAATATCCCGAAGCTCGCTTTTATTCTCAATCTACTCCGTTTATCGATTATTTTTCTGTAAAAAGCAGATTAGGAAACAGTAAGAAGATGTATGCTTCTGTACGCAAAGACGGTATTGATATCTATTGCTTTGAACGAGGTCATCTACTTCTGGCCAATTCTTTTGAATGCACGCATACAGAAGACCGTATTTACTATTTATTGTACGCTTGGAAGCAACTGGAATTTGATCAGGAACGAGATGAGCTACATCTAACAGGAACACTTTCCGAGAAAGAAATTTTAATGAGCGAACTGAAAAAGTTTATCTTACAGGTATTCATCATGAATCCTGCAACTAATATTGACATGCAAGCCTTATTAACATGCGAGTAATCAGCGGTATTTACAAACGAAGAAGATTCGACGTGCCCCGAACATTTAAAGCACGTCCTACAACAGATTTCGCCAAAGAAAATCTGTTCAATGTACTCAATAACTACATCGATTTTGAAGAAGGAGTCACGGCTCTTGACTTGTTTGCCGGAACCGGAAGTATTAGTATCGAACTGGTATCCCGCGGATGTGATCGGGTTATTAGCGTTGAGAAAGAGCCTGAGCATCACTCGTTCATCTGCAAAATCATGAAAGAGGTGCAAACAGATAAGTGTCTACCAATACGCGGAGATGTATTTAAATTTATCAAGAATGGCCGCGAACAGTTTGACTTCATCTTTGCCGATCCTCCTTATGCATTAAAAGAATTGGAAACAATACCCGAATTAATCTTCCAGAACAATCTTCTCAAAGAGGGAGGATTATTGGTACTGGAGCACGGAAAAGATAATAACTTCGAGGAAAATCCACATTTCATAGAGAGAAGAGTGTATGGAAGTGTAAACTTCTCACTGTTCAGATAAGTTCTCCAATCAATCTCATCACTATTAAAGTAGCGGAGCCAATAAACGCACGATAGACTCCGCAGCTTTTTGTCTCCACGAACGTCTAACCCAATTCTTTAAAAAGATTTGTGTACTTTCTCGCTGGTCCTGAAGAAATATTTCTTTCATTTCAAGAGCTGTTTCTACGTCATACATAAAAGCATTCACTTCAAAGTTATGCTCAAAGCTACGAAAGTCGACATTGGTAGATCCTACTGTGGAAAGCATATCATCTGAAACCATAAGTTTAGAATGCAGAAAGCCCTTTTTATAAAAATAGACTTTAACGCCTGCCTGCATCACATCGGCCAAATAAGAACGTGATCCAAGATGAGTAATCCAATTATCAGCACGTTCCGGCAGCATTAAGCGCACATCTACCCCAGACAATGCAGCTGTTTGCATAGCAGCTAATATTTGCTCTGTAGGCAAGAAATAAGGTGTTTGCATATAGAAATATTTCTTTGCACTGGTAATGGCAACCGTCAAGCCCTGCATGATTTCTTTCCATGGTCCGATAGGTTCACTCGTGACAATTTGCACTAAAGAGTTTCCACAAGAATCAATCTTTGGAAAATAACGGGAAGCAGTTATCAGGGTGCGATCTACAAAATACCAATCGAGCAGGAAAGCCGTTTGCAAACCGTGCACAGCCTTACCTTCCAGCATGATATGCGTATCACGCCAAATTCCCCAGGAGAAACCACGCATATAGCGTTCTGCCAGATTCATTCCCCCAACGAACCCCACACGCCCGTCAATGACAACAATCTTTCTATGGTTCCGGTAATTCACTCTACTGGTAAATAAGGGAAAACGTACCTTTAAAAAGCTTCTGACCTCAATGCCGGCATTACGCATTTCTTCGAAAAAGCGGTTAGGCACATGCCAGCAACCTACATCATCATAGATCACCCGCACTTCAACTCCTTGAGAAGCCTTTTCGATCAGTACGTCTCTGACCAGACGCCCAATAGCATCATCCTCAAAGATATAATATTCCATGTGGATATGCTGCTTCGCTTTTTGTAGCTCACGCAATAATGATTGGAGTTTGGTATATCCTTCCGTATAGATTGCCACACGATTTCCCTCAAATGGAAATGCCTGATTCGTTTGCTGGAAAAGTTGAATAAGACGAGAGTATTCATAAGGAACATCAGAACAATCCTGTGCCAGATATTCGGCCATTGGTTTCTTTAATAGGCGGTCATAGCTTTTTTGCCCGATGATGCGTTCACGACGTTGGCTCCGGCCAAAGAAAAAATAAAAGACAAGCCCGACAATAGGTAAGAAAAGTAATATGAGTATCCATGCCATAGTTTTAACCGGATTCCGGTTGTCAAGAATGATAATGACAATCGTACCGATAATGGCTCCAAAATAAAGAATATCAAAAGCTACTGTTGCTATCTGGCTAAGCATATAGTTCCAATCAATCATAGGAATCTCCTTTCATACAGATACTGAACAACAAATATAGAGTAAATTATCGGATTAACAAAGAAGTCCCGGTGACAACATTGAATGTTGTGCCGGGACTTTATTTTCCATTTAAATCTGTTATCTTGATTTAGAAGTGTGGTCTGCCGCCACCATAGCCTCCACCACGCGGACCACGTGGGCCACCACCATCAAAACCACCATGACGCATATTGCCACGAGCTTCTTTATTTCCAAAAATATTCAGGCGATAAGAGAAGCGAAGCATACAATAACTGTTAATTCCATTATACTCGGAAACAGAGCGCATATCGGCAGTCAACGAACGGCTGATATTGGATTGCTGCCGCAAAATATCATATACTTCAAAACTGATGGTTGCAGCATTGCCTTTCAGGAAGTTCTGGGCAATCTGCGCATTCCAGATAAGTTCATTCTTATTCATACTGGCATCACGATAACCACGGCGTGCGTTATTAGTTATATTGGTTGACAACGTCATACTCCAAGGTAAAGAGATATTAGTGCTTGCACCATAACCAAATGTATAAGGTTCCTGGTTATTTTCCGGACGCAGTTTGTTTCGTTCAAAGTTATAGTTGATTGAACCATTCAAGGTAAATTCAAACCAGTCGTTACGGAAAGTTCCATTTAGATTCTCTCCTAAAGTCAATGTTGTACTGGTGTTCTTGTCATTTATCTTGGTATCGTCATTGAAAAGGTAAGAAACCGCATTGGTATAGTTGGCGCGAGAGAAAGAGTTTATAGTGAAACGCTTATCTTTCAATGCCGTATTGAATCCAAACATCCCCATCGCATTCCAGTTTCCGTTGATATTCTCCGGTTTAACTGTTACTCCACCAGTACTCTGATTGTAAGTAGTGGCATTAGTAATGTTGTTTTGAGTCATATTCAAGTTTGCATGAGCCATTATGCCACGCTGTTTATCTGCATTATAGGTATTGTAGAATAAACGCATAGAATGAGAGAAAGAAGGCTTCAATCCCGGATTACCCTTACGAATGTTCAACGGATTAGAATCATCGGTTACATCCAGCAAATTTTCCATACTCGGCTGACTTGCACGTCCCCGATAAGTAAAACGTAACTGGCTAACTTTAGAGAACCTGTAACGAAAATCAACATTAGGAGCAAAATTGAACACATTTCTTTTTACTACAGTATCTACTTCAGCTTTCTTATAATCTAATCTAGTATTCTGCGGTTGCAGAGACACTCCAAAGTTCAATCGATATTTCTCGCGGATAATATTCAACCCTGCATTAATATCATGGTTATAGTATTTATATTGAGCATATTTACTCAAATCTCTATCCTTATTCTCTTCATACCCTTCAGGTAGACCATCACCAAAATTCCAGAACCAATCCTGTCCTTTATCTGCATCAGGAATCAAACTGTATGTACTTCTATCGCTTTCACTATATTTATATTGAAATTTATAGCGGAACTGTAAGAAAGTGGCTCTCGCAATCGGTTCGCTATAAGTCAGTTCGGCAGTATAATCATAACTCTTGGTTGGAGAAGTAGTATACTGTTTACGTTCATCATCCGCTTTATTTGCTGCCTCATCAAAATAACGCGTTAATGATTCACTAAACTGTTCACTGTCATTATCTCCATAACTAAATGTACCACGGAAGGTAATGTTTCGTCCCTGATTATTCAATCTCCGGTTCACCTGCAAAGAACCATTTGCAGAGAGAGACTGACCTTCAGATTTGGACTCACTATTACTGGCATTGACACGAATAGCTTCCAATGGATCATCTGCGCTTCCCCACAGAACCTTGTTCAGAAAATCATTAGGATTGGATACCAAATTAAATGGATCTCCATTAAAAGTACCCGATTCGGAAATGGAATAGCTATTAGATTTTCCATAAGAAACGTTCGGACGGAAAATAATATTGGTCAATGTATCCGGTTTCCATTCCAAGCGGAAGTCTGCATTGAAGTTTGTATTCTTATTACGGCCTTTACTGTTTGAGTTGGAGTACGAATTTCCATTTTGCAGGAAACGTTCCGAATAGTTTGTAGATATTGCATCCCGATCACTGAAATTATAACGGGCACTACCTCCTAGTTCCAGTTTATCAGTTTGAGTAGCAAAGTTGGCTCCAAGCATCTTGGTAGCAGTCAAACCATTGCTATTCCGGAAACGAGGGCCACCACCTCCACCAGAGAATCCCTGATCGTTCACATTATTGGCCGAACCGATTAAAGAAAATTGGCTATTATCGACAAAACGGTTCAACATCAAGTTACTTCCGTAACGGTCTTCTGTACCACCGGCAACACTTGCGTTACCAAACCAGCCTTGATTCATTCCTTTCTTCACTTTCAGGTCGAGAACAGTTTCTTCTTCCCCATCATCTATTCCGGTGACACGTGCTAAGTCTGATTTTTTATCGTATGTTTTCAGTTTATCGATCATGTTGACCGGCAAGTTCTTCAATCCGGTTTTCACATCACCCCCAAAGAACTCTTTACCATCTACCATAATCTTCTTTACTTCTTTACCATTGATTTTGACATTACCGTCATCATCAATCTCTGCTCCCGGAAGTTTCTTTACCAACTCTTCGAGCATCGCTCCTTCCGGAGTACGATAAGCAGCCGAATTATATTCCAGAGTATCTTCTTTTACGGTCACCTGCGGAGCTTCGGCAGTAATCACTGCTTCTTTCAGCATAACAGCATCTGGGTCTAATGCAATGGTTCCCATCTTTTTATCGGTGGCATTAGCAGATAATTGTACTGGTACGAGTTTGGTACGAAACCCGATATAGGAAACTTTCAACACATATTTCCCGGCTTTTACTTTGGGGAGAGTGAACCATCCCTGGTTACTACTGGCTATACCAGCGGCATAAGCGCTATCGGGCAATGATAATAATTGAACTGTAGCCTGCGCTGCAGGCTCTTTTGTGTCGGCTTCCACCACACGTCCCGAAACGGTAATTACCTTATTCTGTGCAAAAATTGAGAAGGTGCATAACAACATCAACACCAACCCTGCTGAAAATCTTTTCATTTACCTTATTTACGATTATATTAGTAGCAATAACAATGTCTTTTTGACAAATCGAATCGCAAAAGGTTTAATTGAAAAGAAAATTATCTTTTAAAGAATCGATCAACAAGCGCTTTTTTAAGACCAAATTCCAAACAAAGCACATTAAAAACCAAAAAGGTCAGGAAAGAGGAAGTATCAACATTAATCACATCTCCTTGCATTACACGCCACAACATGCCACCAAAGACGAACAAAAATGTTAAAAAGATAGCATTACGAACAGCTGAATTACGAATCTGCTCCGTTTCACGGCTCTCATTTTTACTGAATGCAAAGATTATCAACAAGCATCCTGCCATCATCAGCAACTTTGTACATTCTTTATAAAATAACAAGTTAGTATCGGTTACCGCTCCCTGCATCACCAGAATAAAAGGGATGAACAGAGCTACCAACAAGACCACATATCCTAAAGGACGACAATATACAGGTAATAATGCTTTCATGATTGAATGTTTTAATGAGACAAAAGTAAGTAAAAAAAGATATTTTATATACATTTGCAGAGTAAAAAAGCAAAAGAATCATGAGTAAACAAGAAGTTATTCTCTGCGAAAGCTTGGAAACGAGCCTCGGTCGTGCCATTGAGTTATGCCCGCATGACAAATTATTCGTCCTCACAGACGAGCATACCCAGCGTCTTTGCCTTCCTTCCTTAAAGGCATCAGGTCTACTGAAAGATGCTGTAGAAATCTGTATCGGAGCCGAAGACGTACATAAAACTCTGGAAACGCTTGCCTCCGTCTGGATGGCATTAAGTACTCAAGGAGCTACCCGCCACTCTTTGCTCATCAATCTTGGAGGAGGGATGGTGACGGATCTCGGAGGTTTTGCCGCAGCTACATTCAAACGTGGTATCTCCTATATTAATATACCGACCACTCTACTGGCTATGGTAGATGCATCAGTGGGTGGTAAAACAGGAATCAACTTCAACGGTCTGAAAAATGAAATCGGTGCCTTTGCTCCGGCAAACAACGTACTGATTGAAACGGAATTCCTGCGTACACTGGATGCACACAATTTTTTCTCTGGATATGCTGAAATGCTGAAGCATGGTTTGATTAGCAATACGGCACATTGGGTGGAATTACTCAATTTCAATACTTCTAATATTGACTATACAGCTCTCAAACAATTAGTAGGCCAATCGGTACAAGTGAAAGAAGATATCGTAGAACAGGATCCCTTTGAGCATGGAATCCGCAAGGCATTAAACCTGGGACACACTGTGGGACATGCATTCGAAAGCATGGCACTGGCAGAGGACCGCCCTGTATTGCATGGATATGCAGTAGCTTGGGGAATCGTATGCGAACTGTATCTTTCTCATCTCAAAGTAGATTTCCCGAAAGAGAAAATGAGACAAACGATCCAATTTATCAAGGATAATTATGGTGTATTTACTTTCGATTGCAAAAAATATGACCAACTATATGCATTCATGACGCATGACAAAAAGAATACTTCAGGTACAATTAATTTCACTCTACTGAAGGATATCGGAGATATTTGCATCAATCAAACTGCCGATAAGGACACTATTTTCGAGATGCTCGATTTCTATCGCGAATGTATGGGAATTTAATCCGACACTGGAGAGATTACATAATAAAAGGGAATGAAGTAAACTTCATTCCCTTTCTCTTCCCAATCCCTATAAATAATTGGCAATTGTGCGACAATTGCCCGCGCTATTGTTCTAAGTTACTCATTCGATACTGTGAAAGCGACATACCTGTATGCTTTCTAAAAAAACGTCCAAGCGATGATTGATTCGCAAAATTCGTTTTAATAGCTATTTCCTGAATATTCAAGCTTGTATTTTTCAATAAAGCCTTGATCTCTAATATGATGTATTCAACAATCCAATCTTTAGCAGATTTCCCACTTGTTTCCTTGATTACCATAGTCAGGTATTTGGAAGTAATACACAATTTATCTGCATAAAAAGCTACATCCTTATTCTCCTTAAAATGCTTCATGATAAGTCCAAAGAATTTATTTGCCAATTCTTCTTTACGGGTATCCCTACGGACAGTCATCAAAGTCGATTCCTTTTGATAAGCATTGAACAGTTCCAGATAAAAATACCTCAACAAATGAATGATCAGCTCCCGCCTATACATATCTTGAGAAGTAACCTTATCTTTTATCATACCCAGATAATTATATATCCGGGGAACATCGCGTTCCGTCTGCGGATACCAATAATGGGTCCGCATATAGAAAAAGAAATGCGGAGAAAATCTGGGCACACCACTTAACGCGTCACTAAACAGTGAAGTAGATATAACCATCGTAACGGTCGAGAAATCTTCACTTGGCTCACTAAATGAGATAAATTGTCCGGGTAGTAATATAATCAATTCCTCTGGCTGTATCCAGTGTACATCTTCATGCACTGTAATTTTAGCCCTTCCACTTAAACAATATATAATCAACGCTGATTGATTATTAGAAGGATAAGAAGTCAGAGGAAGATACTTCAGATTCTGATAAAATTTAAAATCGTCACCCAGGACGTATATCTCTAATGTCTCTCTATTTTTAATGTCTAACATTTAACACCTTTCTAAACTAAGTCTTTTTACAAATGTATAACTTCCTAATTTACCACACACCAAAATTGGAAATATAGTATCATACTAAGGAAGTCAAACACCTTTTATTTGCATTAATTTATAAACAAGCTTACTGATTGTTCGTTCATTTGTCATGTTTCTATTTAGTTTTATTATATACCGGCCTACTTTTTATAGTGTTTTTAGGATAAGAAAAGAATTAGTGCGTTCAAACGACAAATAAGCAGATTGTTTTCTAATTCAAGCAAAATTATTAATATAGACTTCTAATATCACACAAAAAGTTATCAAAAGATGATCCAATAATCGACAAACCTATTGAAAAAAGGATTTGTACAACCCAAAGAAAGGCTAATAATCAGAATCATAGCCATAAATCAACATAAATCATATAGAAAATTCAGCGGATTATTTGCTAATTAAAAATTAATCAGTACTTTTGCATCCGCAATTCGGGGTGTAGCTCAGCCCGGTTAGAGTACGCGTCTGGGGGGCGTGTGGTCGCTGGTTCGAATCCAGTCACCCCGACTGGTGAAAGAGGTTAGAAGCCGAATGGGTTCTAACCTCTTTTTATTTTAGAAGACAATGAAAGAAGATCCTAGACATATACATATCAGTGAATACAGTTATCCTCTTCCGGATGAACGTATTGCAAAATTCCCGTTGCCTACCCGCGACCAGTCCAAACTCTTAATATACCGTCGTGGAGAAGTAAGTGAAGATATCTTCACTTCTTTGCCCGAGTATCTCCCACAAGGCAGTCTGATGATATTCAATAATACGAAAGTCATTCAGGCACGTCTTCATTTCCGGAAAGAAACAGGGGCACTGATTGAAGTATTCTGCCTTGAACCGATTCAGCCGAATGATTATGCATTGAACTTCCAACAGACAGAACATGCCGCTTGGCTCTGCATGATCGGCAACCTGAAAAAATGGAAAGACGGAGAGTTAAAGCGGGAAATGACCGTCAAAGGATTTCCAATCACATTGACTGCCGTCAGAGGAGAATGTAAAGGAACCAGTCATTGGGTAGATTTCTCATGGGATAATCCGGAAGTGACATTTGCCGATATTCTTGAAGTATTCGGAGAACTTCCTATTCCTCCTTACTTAAACCGGGATACGGAAGAAAGTGATAAGGAAACTTATCAGACCGTTTACTCTAAGATTAAAGGTTCGGTAGCTGCACCTACTGCCGGTTTACATTTCACTCCGCGAGTATTAGATGCACTGCAGGAAAAAGGTATCGATCTTGAAGAGTTAACATTACATGTAGGAGCCGGAACATTCAAACCTGTAAAAAGTGAAGAGATCGAAGGTCATGAGATGCATACAGAATATATATCGGTTAACCGGAGCACGATTAAGAAACTAATCGATCATGATGGCTGTGCCATTGCTGTAGGAACCACCTCTGTACGCACTCTCGAAAGTTTGTATCTCATTGGAGTTATTTTAGCAGATCATCCGGATGCTACGGAAGAAGAACTGCACGTCAAACAGTGGCAACCCTATGAGAAATACGATCAGATCCCTCCGGTAGTTGCTCTCCAAAAGATATTGGGTTATCTCGATAGAAATGGGCTCGAAGCTCTCCATACCAGCACACAAATTATCATAGCTCCCGGATATCAGTACAAGATAGTAAAAGCGATGGTTACTAACTTTCATCAGCCACAAAGCACCCTATTATTATTGGTTTCAGCTTTTGTTAAAGGAAACTGGCGTGCGATTTATGATTATGCTTTAGCACATGATTTCCGATTCTTAAGTTATGGAGATTCTTCTTTATTGATACCATAAATATTCTGCATCCTGAAGAATTCTGTTCACCAAATAAAAAAGAACTATGCTAAGCGATAATAACCAAGAAATGTTCCCCGTCGTAGATGAGCAGGGGAATATCACCGGAGCGGCCACTCGTGGAGAATGTCATAGCGGCAGCAAACTGCTTCACCCGGTAGTTCATCTTCATATTTTCAATACCCGTGGAGAATTGTATTTGCAAAAACGTCCTGAATGGAAAGACATCCAACCGGGGAAATGGGATACAGCCGTAGGCGGACATATCGACTTGGGCGAAAGCGTAGAAATCGCTCTAAAGAGAGAAGTCCGTGAAGAATTAGGCATCACAGACTTTATTCCTGAACTACTTACTAATTATGTTTTCGAGTCCGAACGTGAAAAAGAACTTGTCTTTGTTCACAAGACTGTTTACGATGGAGAGATCCATCCCAGTGAGGAACTGGATGGAGGACGATTCTGGACCATTGAAGAAATAAAAGAAAACTTAGGAAAAGGGATCTTCACTCCCAATTTCGAAAGCGAATTGCAGAAAGTCTCTCTTATTCCTTCTCTATCCAAGTAACGATCTTTTCAGAGAACGGACTTTCTTTGGGAGAGGCAAAGCCCACCCAGTTTCCGTTCTCATCAATCATGAATTTCTGGAAATTCCACTGAACCGACGCATCTTCTTTACCATTCAGTTTCTTCTCTGTCAACCATTGATAAAGGGGAGCGATTTCTTTCCCTTTGACGGAAATCTTAGCCATCATCGGGAAAGTTACATCGTAATTCAAAGAACAGAATTGAGCTATCTCCTCATTACTTCCGGGCTCCTGCCCCATAAAGTTATTTGCCGGGAAACCGACTATTACAAAGTCTTTATCTTTATATTTCTCATACAGTTTCTCCAGTTGAGCATACTGTGGCGTCAGTCCGCACTTAGAAGCTACGTTGACCACAAGCACTTTCTTACCTTTCAATGAAGAAAGAGGAAAGTCTTTGCCATCAATCGTTTTCACTGTAAAATCATAAAAAGACTTGTTCTGCGCTTCCAAAGAAACGGCAAACAACAGACTTACCATCATCAAGACGAATGTTTTCATGGTGAATATACATTTAGTTTGTTTCTATAATAAACGAGCAGACAGAATAAAATGTTTGTTCGGCAGTGAAACAAAAAACAATCGTCTGACGCATTTCAATCCGTGATTCCGTCACTTCACCCCACAATCTTTCCGCTTCATTTATTCTTAATGATAACGGACGAAGATAGACTGTAATTTTGTAGCATGAAATAATAATACAACGAGAATCATGTTTACAGCAATTGTACGCTTTTCAATTAAAAAGAAGCTGTTTGTAGGACTCACTACTCTCTTCCTGTTTATCGGAGGCATCTATGCGATGTTGACACTGCCTATTGATGCCGTGCCCGACATTACAAATAATCAGGTACAAATTGTGACTGTATCCCCTACACTCGCGCCACAAGAAGTAGAACAGCTCATCACCATGCCTATCGAAATAGCGATGAGCAATATTATGAATGTCGAAGATATCCGTTCCGTCAGCCGCTTCGGTCTATCAGTAGTTACGGTCGTTTTCAAAGAAAGTGTACCCACACTCGATGCACGACAACTGATAAATGAACAAATACAAACCGTAGCAGGTGAAATTCCCACAGAACTCGGAACACCGGAGATGATGCCTATCACTACCGGACTGGGAGAAATTTACCAGTACATACTGAAAGTGGCTCCCGGATATGAGAAGAAATATGATGCAATGGAACTCCGTACCATTCAAGACTGGATGGTGAAGCGCCAGTTGTCCGGTATACCCGGTATTGTAGAAATCAATAGTTTCGGCGGTTATCTGAAACAATATGAAGTAGCCGTAGACCCGGATGCCTTGTTTTCTTTGAATATTACTATTGGTGAAGTGTTCGAAGCACTTAGCAGTAACAATCAAAACACAGGTGGAAGCTACATTGAGAAAGTGAAAAATGCCTACTATATCCGGTCGGAAGGTATGATTACCCGAATCAAGGATATCGAACAGATTGTGGTTACCAACCGAAATGGAATTCCGGTACACATCAGCGATGTAGGAGTTGTCCGATTCGGTTCTCCCAAGCGTTTCGGTGCTATGACAAAAGATGGCGAAGGTGAATGTGTCGGTGGAATTGCCATGATGCTGAAAGGAGCCAACGCAAATGTCGTGACTCAAGAACTTGAGAAACGAGTAGAAAAGATACAGCATTTATTACCCGAAGGAGTCAGTATCGAGCCCTACCTAAATCGTTCGGAACTAGTCAACCGGAACATCTCTACGGTTGTCAACAATCTGATTGAGGGAGCGGTAATCGTTTTTCTGGTACTGATCCTTTTTCTCGGGAACTTTCGCGCCGGACTGATAGTCGCATCAGTCATCCCACTGGCGATGCTCTTTGCTTTTATCATGATGCGTATATTCAATGTAACCGCCAATCTGATGAGTCTTGGAGCCATTGACTTTGGTATTGTAGTAGATGGTTCTATTGTTATATTAGAGGGTATTCTCGCCCATATTTACGGAAAACAATTCCGAGGCCGTACGCTGACCCGCCAAGAAATGGACAAAGAAGTAGAAAAAGGAGCCTCTGGTGTAGCACGTTCCGCAACTTTTGCAGTATTGATTATCCTGATTGTATTCTTCCCTATCCTCACATTAAACGGGATTGAGGGAAAATACTTCACACCTATGGCCAAAACACTCGTATTCTGTATAATCGGAGCCTTAATTCTCTCGCTAACTTATGTTCCAATGATGGCATCGCTCTTCCTGAAGCATACTATTGTAGTGAAACCCACACTTGCCGACCGCTTCTTTGAGAAGTTGAACAAGATATACCAATATGGTCTGTACACCTGTCTCCGTAACAAATGGCGTACCGTCATTATAGCTTTTGCCGCATTGGTAGGTTCACTATTCCTTTTCACCCGTCTGGGAGCAGAGTTTATCCCCACTTTGGATGAAGGAGATTTTGCCATGCAAATGACACTGCCTGCAGGAAGTTCACTGACCGAGAGTATTGAAGTATCCCGCCTGGCAGAGAAAACATTAATGGACAAATTTCCTGAAATCAAACATGTCGTAGCCAAAATCGGAACGGCAGAAGTTCCCACTGATCCAATGGCAGTAGAAGACGCCGACGTGATGATTATTATGAAACCTTTCAAAGAATGGACAAGCGCGGGAAGTCGTGCCGAAATGGTGGATAAGATGAAAGAAGCGCTCACTCCGCTGTCCGAACGAGCAGAATTCAATTTCTCACAACCGATACAACTCCGTTTCAATGAGCTGATGACAGGAGCCAAGGCAGACATCGCTATCAAACTATATGGAGAAGACACGCACGAACTGTACGAAAAAGCCAAAGAAGCAGCCACCTTTGTAGAAAAGGTGCCGGGAGCAGCCGATGTCATCGTTGAACAAACGATGGGATTACCCCAACTGGTAGTAAAATACAACCGTAGCAAAATTGCCCGTTACGGTATCAACATAGAAGAACTCAACACTATTATCCGAACCGCTTATGCCGGAGAATCAACAGGTGTAATCTTCGAAAACGAACGGAGATTCGACCTTGTAGTACGACTTGACCAGGATAAAGTAGCCGATTTGAATCTTGACAAATTGATTGTACGCACTTCGGAAGGGATTCAAATTCCAGTTGGAGAAGTAGCAAGCATCGACCTTGTCAGCGGACCATTGCAAATAAACCGGGATGCAACGAAACGACGTATCGTCATCGGTGTCAATGTGCGGGACGCGGATATACAACAGGTTGTAGCCAACATTCAAAAGACACTGGACAAAAACATCCAACTGAAACCGGGATATTACTTTGAATATGGCGGTCAGTTCGAAAACTTGCAAAATGCCATCAATACATTACTGGTAGTCATTCCCGTAGCATTAATGCTTATTCTATTGATACTGTTCTTTGCTTTCAAGAACATCACCTATACCTTGATGGTATTCTCAACCGTTCCCCTGTCACTCATCGGAGGCATCGTCGCGCTCTGGCTACGCGGACTTCCGTTCAGCATATCGGCTGGAGTAGGATTTATTGCATTGTTTGGTGTGGCAGTATTGAATGGCATCCTTATGGTGAATCATTTCAACGAACTCCGTAAACAAAATACTTACTCTATGAGTACGAATCAGATTATCAAAAGAGGGACTCCCCACCTGCTCCGTCCTGTGTTCCTGACAGGACTGGTTGCCTCTCTGGGATTCGTCCCAATGGCAATCGCCACTTCAGCCGGCGCGGAAGTACAACGCCCATTGGCAACAGTAGTAATCGGCGGACTGATTATTTCCACCGTACTGACTTTGCTCATTATTCCGGTGTTCTACAAAATTGTAAATTCATTTGTCACCTGGAGACGTCCGGGTAACAAGTTCCACCGACCTTTTTTCATATTGACTCCCCTGCTCCTGTTGTTTCCCACTTTCATTTCCGCTCAACCAACACAAGCAGTCACCATCGAACAGGCTATCGAAATAGCCAAACAGAATCATCCGCGCCTAAAAATAGCCAATAACGCTATTCAACAGGTCAAAGCTACGCGTGGAGAAATAATAGAAGCTACTCCTACTTCGTTCAACTATTCCTGGGGACAACTTAACGGAGAAAACAAAAAAGATAAGGAACTGGCTTTCGAACAAAATCTGGGCTCGCTTCTGACTCCATTCTATAAGAATGCGTTAGTCAACCGCCAAGTGAAAACAAACACTCATTATCGGCAGATGGTGGAAAAAGAAATCACAGCAGAGGTGAAAAGGGCGTGGGCCTACTACCAGTATGCCACCAACCTCTGTTCAATGTACCGAGATCAAGACAAAATGGCGGAAGAACTGCAACGCATCGGAGAACTACGCTATCAACAAGGAGAGATTACCCTGCTTGAAAAGAACATGATGACAACCATGGCTGCTGATCTGCACAACCGCAGGTTTCAGGCACAGGAAGAAGAGAAAATGGCATTGGCACGTTTTCAATGGAGTTGTTACTCCAACCAGCCGATTGTTCCCGCCGATTCCACCTTATCCTTATTCTATATCGGCATTTCGAACGGAAGTTTGTCGGAAGCACATACCGCTTACTTCCAAAGTCAGGCAGATGAAGCAAAAGCAATGCTTCACATCGAACAAAGCCATTTCTTCCCGGAAATCAGTGTGGGATATACACGTCAGGACATTCTCCCGTTGAAAAATCTAAATGCCTGGATGGTTGGGGTGTCTTTCCCGCTCTATTTCCTACCTCAAAAGAGCAAAGTGAAACAAGCACGGCTATCTGCCACTTCCGCGCAAATCCAAGCGGATGCCAACATTCGGGAACTAAGAAATAAAATATTCGAGCTAGAGGCTTCCCTCCGCAGATATAACGAAAGTTTACGATATTACACCTCTTCTGCCTTAAAAGAGGCCGATGAACTGACAAAGGCGGCTAATCTACAATTACAGCAGAGCGAAACAGGCATTGCCGAGTATATACAGTCGATAACTACTGCCAGAGATATCCGTAGAGGCTATATTGAAACAGTCTACCAATACAATATTGCTGCCTTAGAATATGAACTTTTCAAGTAGGTACGAAATTGGGACTTTGAATGACATCCATCACCCATAATAATTATTATAAAACATTGTATATGAAAAAGATAGTTTATCCAATCCTTTTACTTGCGCTGGTAGCTTGCAAGGGAAACCAGCAAACTACGGACGACAAATCTTCCACGTCCCCCGTTGCCGAAATGCCAACAGACACCATCGCACAACCCGAAGTGGACGCCATCACTTCAGCCACCTCAAAGCCTAATCAGGTTTCGTTCAACGGGCGAATAGTTCTTCCTCCCCAACGTCAGGCAACCATCGCTTTGACTATGGGAGGTATCATAAAAAAAGCCTCTCTACTGCCAGGACAACGGGTGGCTGCAAACAGTGTCATCGCCACATTAGAAAATCCGGAGTTTATCACCCTTCAACAAACCTATCTGGACAGTCACGCGCAAACAGAATATCTCCAGGCAGAATACGAACGCCAAAAAAATCTTTCTGCCGAACAAGCTGCTTCTCAAAAGAAATTCCAGCAAAGTAAAGCGGATTATCTTTCTATGAAAAGTCGCCAAGATGCTGCAGCCGCACAACTGTCTCTTTTAGGCATCCATCCGGAAACATTACTTAGGAACGGAATACAGCCACTATTGGAAGTCAAAGCTCCTATCAGCGGTTATGCAGCCAATGTAGCAATGAATGTCGGCAAATATATCAATCCGGGCGAAGCACTTTGCGAACTCATAGATAAAAGTGCCCCGATGCTTTGCCTGACTACTTACGAAAAAGATCTCGTAGACATACAGGTCGGCAGTCCGGTACAGTTTCGTGCGAACGGAATGGGAACACAGACTTTTCATGGTACAGTGATTTCTATCGGACAAAAGGTGGACGAAACCAATCGTTCGCTCGAGGTATATGCTTCCATTAAAGAGACAAATCCACAATTCCGGCCCGGTATGTACGTCACCGCACACATTCAGAAACAATAATCTGTCAATCGGGCTACGGCATTCACGTTTTGTAATGGGTAATTCGTAATTAACCACTATCTTTGTTGTATGATAGCAAAAGCAATAAAAAAAGATAAGTATATACTTTCCACAGTCATCATCTCGCTGGCGGTAGCTGTACTGATTCATTTCCCGGAATCGGTATCGCTTTTCGACCGTTTCGAAAGCCATTCCCTATTTCCAGGCATGAAATTCATCGATGTGGCAAATGAAATACTATTCACTTTTCTGTCCTTACTGCTGCTTTTCGCTATCAATACCCGGTTATTCCATTTCAATCAATCCTCCATCAAGATTACAGGAACAAAGATCCTGCTATCCTTCGTCCTGACATGGATATTGAGTAACCTGTCAGGACAGGTATTTGTTTTCCTGCACCGAACATTTGATATTCCGGCCATCGATGCCATGGTACATCATTATCTGCATCCATTGCGAGATTTCATTGTAGCATGTCTTGTCACCAGCAGTTGTTGCATCATTCACCTGATATATCGACAACAACAGGTACTTATTGAAAATGAACAGCTTCAGGCGGAGAATATTCGCAATCAATATGAAGTCCTGAAAAATCAGCTTAATCCACATATGCTGTTCAATTCGCTGAATACCCTGCGTTCACTGGTACGCGAAAATCAGGATAAAGCCCAGGATTACATCCAGGAACTCTCCCGGGTTCTAAGATATACTTTACAAAGCAATGAGTCACAAAGTGTCAGCCTCCGGGAAGAAATGGAATTTGCTTCTGCTTACATATTTCTGTTAAAGATGCGTTTTGAGAACAATCTGCAATTCGACATACAGATAAACAATGCATACGAAGAACACCTCCTTCCTCCAATGGCAGTGCAAGTACTGATTGAAAATGCAGTAAAGCACAACGAGATCAGTAACCGAAAGCCTCTGACCATCCATATCACAACGGACGATAATGGCAATTTATCCGTCAGTAACGACATTCAACCCAAATGGACTGCAACTCCCGGAACGGGCATCGGATTAGCCAACCTTGCCAAACGATACAGGCTTTTGTTTAAACGGGACATACAAATAACAGAAGATAAAGAGTTTACTGTCTGCATTCCTCTGATTGCAGCATCACTACAAGAATAATGATTATTGCTATAATACCATGAAGACTGTCATTATAGAAGACGAGAAAGCAGCAGTACGAAACCTGACTTCACTGCTCAACGAGGTAAAACCGGATGCAAGAATTGAGGCTGTACTAGACAGTATCAGTTCCACTATCGAGTGGTTCAGTTCCCATCCGATGCCGGAACTGGTGTTTATGGATATTCACCTGGCAGATGGCTCTGCTTTCGAAATCTTTAATCATGTCAGCATCACTTGCCCGATTATCTTTACAACCGCCTACGATGAATATGCACTACGCGCATTCAAAGTGAATAGCATCGACTACTTATTAAAACCCATTGGTAAAGAAGACATAGAACATGCTTTCAATAAGTTGGAGGGTTTACAGGATGTCATTGATAAGCATCACCCCCCTCTTCCACAGCAGGAGAACGAGCTACTGAAACTTATACATTCACTCAAAAAACAGGAAAACTACAAAAGCCATTTCCTCATTCCTACAAAAGGAGACAAGCTATTGCCTGTCTCCGTAGATATGATACAATTGTTTTATATTAAAGATTGTCAAGTGAAAGTAGTCTTAACCGATGGAACGGAATATTGCTTTTCCCAAACATTGGATGAACTCACTGATTGTCTCAATCCCAGTCTTTTCTTTCGTGCCAACCGCCAATATCTAATTTCAAGAGAAGCTATCAAAGATATTGATTTATGGTTTAACAGTCGACTGTCCATCAATTTGCGTTATTCCGGAATCAAAGAAAAAATACTTGTCAGCAAGGCGAGAGTAGCAGAGTTCAAAGAGTGGTTCTCAAGAAGATAACCACTCTAATCGATGTTTTTTTACTCAATGACGGCTGCAAAACCTCCGTTTCTGACCATCTTCACAGTCAACTGTTCTCCGGCTTTCACCTGCGACGACTTACAACGATAATCCATCGCCTGACGTCCTGCATTGATACCATCTTCGAAAGATGTCATCCGATAGGAACGATCCTTATTCAGAAAATCCAGATTGATGGTAAATTCACGTTCCTTTTCACCATTGTTAGTGATTCCTCCTATGAACCACTTATCACCTTTGCGTTTCGCCACAATTACATATTCACCCGCTTTAGCTTCCAATGCCACAGTCTCGTCCCAAGTTACGGGAACTTGTGTGATGAAGCGGGTACAATCTTCATTGCGATAATAAAGAGTCGGATTATCCGCCAACATCTGCAGGCCGCTTTCGAAAACTACAAATAATGCCAGCTGATAAGCCCGTGTTCCGATACTGGCAGAATTCGGACGTTCTGATCTATACACATTAGGTTGCATACTAATCATTGCTCCGGGAGTATAATCCATCGGCCCGACAGCATTACGCATAAACGGTAAATACAGACTGTTATCCGGATAGCAGCCTCCCATTTGTTCCATACCGCGTACTCCTTCATAAGAGAGCACATTCGGATATTTATATTCTAATCCTGCCGGTTTGAAAGAACCATGAAAATCGACAAATAAATTATGTTTAGCCGCTTCTCGGGCCACCCGTTCGTAATAGTTGACCATCCACTGGTCACTTCTGTCCATGAAATCAATTTTAAGTCCTTTCACTCCCCATTCATTGAAAGTCTTGAACAGGTCAAAATTGTTTTCCACAGTCAACCATGTCAGCCAGAGCACAATCCCTACATTCTTTTCTTTGCCATAACGAATTAGTTCATGCAAATTGACTTTGGGGTTCGGTGTGTAAGGGTCACGAGTACTTTTGGCCCAACCTTCGTCCATAATAATATAAGGAATGCCGAATTTTGAAGCAAAGTCGATATAATACTTGTAAGTTTCCAGATTATAGCCGGAAACAAAATTCACATCGGGTCCGTAAGGGGAGGCATCGTTCCACCATTCCCAGCTTACCTGCCCCGGCTTTATCCATGAAACGTCCTGAAGTTGATTCTTTTCAGCAAGCCGATAGGTCATTATGTTTTCAATCAACTGCTTATCATTCTTACTTATCACAAAGTAACGCCAAGGATAATTTCTTGTACCTTTTGTCTTGGCAATATAATCTGCTTCTTGAGTAATCTTCACGCTACGATCACTGTTTTCGGCAAACGCAAACGGAGCTTTAGGAAAAACAGAGATTGCTCCGTTTGTACCCGTTCCTTTGAGAAACATACATGGATAATCAGCCAAATCCGACTCGCTGATTAATATTTTATAGTCTTTTTGTGTATCAATCAATACCGGCAAAACTGCTATCCGTTCTTCAGGCTTCCATGCATTACTTTGAACATGTGTGTAAGGTTCCTCATAAGCTGTATGGAATCCTCCCGGTTGTTGCAAGTGAAGCAAATAATCCGACGGAAAGTTGATCGCAAACTCTTCGCCCATTACTTCAACATCACCTTTTCGTGAAGTAATAAATCGGTAAGCAACTCCATCGTCAAAAGCGCGGAATTCTACTGAATAGTCTTTGAAGGTCAGCAGCAATTGATTATAACGATTATTGACTTTCGAATATTTCAAAGGTACAACAGGAGTCAAATGTTCGTCGATACTCGTACGCTTCTGACGACGCAACTTGGGGTTCTGCCCCAACACTTGATTTTTTAGTGTCAACTGAAGATAGTTATCTTTCAACAATACATCTCCGTTATAATCTATACTATAATAGATTTTATCCGAGAGATTGAATGACACTTTTATTTCTCCATTAGGAGAAACTAACTCAAACTTATTCCGGGCATGAAGTAACGATACCAAGCACAGGAACATTGATAGCAATAAATACTTTCTCATTGTTTTTATTTTATGTTATACCATATTATTTGAAAGCCTTTATGCAAAGATAAAGATTCTGTTTAAAGTCCGTATTGAAACCTCATTGTTTTTCCCGGAAGAGACAACGATGGAGCCACTGCCTTATCCGATACCGCACGTTTATAGTTCGGTTTACTGCTCATCACAAAACGTAACTTCACGCCATCACGTATATCTTCATATCTCAAATAAGATTTATCATACTTCTTACCATTGACATACAATTCCTTCACATACACATTCTTCGGTGACCAATTATCCGCTACCATTTCAATAGATTTTCCATTACTCATCCGAACGGTTATCGCTTCTACACAAGGAGAACCGACATTATACACATTACTCGATGGAGCAACCGGATAAAAACCGATACAGTTAAACATATACCAGGCTGACATCTGTCCACAATCGTCATTCCCACTCAACGCATCCGGTGTATCTCCATAGAAACGGTCAACAATAGTACGAACCCATTTCTGACACTTCCAAGGTTCTTTCAGATAATTATAAAGATAGGCTACATGATGACAAGGTTCATTGCCATGCCAATAAGCACCAATACGTCCCTGTATATCATGTGCACCCGGAATATCATCCGGCAATTCTACAGTGAACAATTCATCCAATCGGTTACGGAACCAATCTTCACCAGCTTCATTCATATAACCTTGTATATCTTGAGGAACGTACCACGTATACTGAACAGTAAAACCTTCCGTTATATCTCCCCATCCATGCACAGAACCGGGACCTTGATAAGCCACTGGAGTGAATGGTGTACGCCAGTTTCCCTTACTGTCCCTACCACGCATATATTTCGTTTCAGGATCAATCAAGGTCTGATAAGAAAGCGCACGATTCAGGAAATAACGATAATCATCTTCCTTACCCAAAGCCTTGGCAGCCTGTGCAATGCAATAATCATCATATGCATACTCCAATGTTTTCGACACCGATTCCGCTTCTTTATCAAATGGGACATATCCCATGGCACGATACTCCGGCAGACAGTCATAATTCGGATTCATCGCTGTGGTCTTCATGGCTTCGTACGCACGTTCGTAATCAAAGCCTTTCACTCCTTTCACAATCATGTCTGCCAGTACGGAAACAGCATGATAACCAATCATACACCAGGTTTCATTTCCATAGAAAGACCAGATGGGAAGCATTTTCTCCACACTCTTGTCATAATGTGCCAGCATTGAATTGGCAATATTAGCATTAACATCTTGCTGAACCAAATTGAACCAGGGATGCAGAGCACGATACGTATCCCAAAGAGAGAAGACCGTATAATTGGTAAAGCCCTCTGCTTTCTCTATATTCTTATCCAAGCCACGGAACTGACCGTCCGCATCCTGAAAAATAAACGGGTGCAAAGCAGCATGATAAGCTGACGTATAAAAAGTTCTTTTCGTTTTGCGATCAGCGGTAAGTGTATATTTTCCCAATTCCTTTTCCCACAGAGCTTCACCTTTCGCTTTCAGGTCATTAAAAGTCAGCCCCGCAAGCTCTTTCATATTATTTTTTGCTCCGTTGGTACTAACAGACGAAATAGCAGTTTTCACAATCACTTCCTCTCCGCCCTTCGTTTCGAAAGAAATGCAAGCCATTAGATTCTTTCCCCAAGTCTCATAACTACTACGGAACCGGGAAGTATTGTAAATCACCGGTTTCTTATCCTGCATAAAACGCAGTCCGGTTAATTTCTTTGAGAAAGTAGCCGTAAAATAGACATGTCGTTCAGGTCCCCAACCTTTCACCAATTTATAACCGGTAATAGTGGAATCATTTTCCATCCGCAGATTCGCCCATTCACAAGATTGCCACAAAGTGTGGTTCATATCAATCATGATAAATGCTTTCTCCGACTGTGGATAAGTAAAACGAAACATCCCACTGCGCACTCCTGATGTCATTTCAGCTTTCACTCCATAATCAGTCAATTCCACAGCATAATAATTAGGAGAAGCCCATTCCTTCTCATGTGAATAGCGGGAACGATATCCCTTCTCCGGTTCCTCACGAGTACCCGGGTCCAGTTTCATGTCTCCAGTTCCGGGAATGAATAGAAAGTCTCCTAAATCAGGTATGCCCGTCCCACTTAAGTGAGTCAGACTGAATCCCAGCAGAGTAGAATGATTATATTTATAACCGGAGGCTGCGTCATAGTATTTACTGTCCGTGTCCGGGCTCATCTGAATTCCTCCGAAAGGAATTTGTGCACCCGGATAAACATTCCCATAACCATCTGTCCCAACAAACGGATTCACGTAATCAATCAGTTTCTCGGTTTGAGCCATGCCCGGCAAGATACTCACCAGACACGACCAAACCAAAAACAATCTCTTTTTACCAAATCTACAAATCATATTTATTCTTTATTGTGCTTGTATATCTCCCACAGCTACCTGATACTCGTGCCACAGTTCATCAATGTTATATTCATTCCCTAAAATATGCTTGATCGCTCCGTCAAACGACCAGGGAATCACCTCCAACGTACTACGATTGAATTTACGCAAGAACTCCGGGTCCTTATTATCACGCAACCAAACGAAAAAATAACCCGCTGTGCGATACCCGTCCATATAGTTCCCGCCTTTCGGACGTGCGTTAGGACCGTCAAAACCACCATTTGCCACACGCACCGCATCTGCCATACCTTCGATAAATGCCCAGAACACTCGGTTAGTTCCATAAGAACCAACTCCTTGCGGTTCCAACTGATAAGCATGTGTCAGTTCATGTAAGAGTACTCCGCGTGTTTCAAAAAACAATTTTGCCGTATCATTGGCAGCAAATGATTTCTCAATATGCCGTGTGCTATAGAAGATTGTAACATCCCCATTACCACCACCTTTGGCAGAAACGCCTTCGATATCTTCCAACGTATAATGTATTTTATTTACCGTAGGAATACTATCTTCCGGTGAATTATATAGCGTAGCCAATACTTCACGCGCCTGGGCTTTGATATAAGATTCCGCATCGGGGATAATCCGGTGATAAATATCCGACCCCTTCGTTTCCGGTGCTTTATCCTCAAATAAGACGGTTCCTACATTATATTTACCCCATGCATCAGGCGTTATTTTAGCGCGTTCTTTTGAGGTTGCCGAACAAGCCCCCATAGCTACCAACAGGCAGGCTACATAGATCAAATGTCTCTTTTTCATATCTTTATTCTATTATTTATTAATACCATTGGTTAATGAGTAAGGCTTGTCTTCTGCCGACAAACCACGACGCTTGTTCGGCGATGCAGACATCTTAAACTCAAGTACCCCGCCTTTCAGTATATCTTCATGCGTGAGGTACATCTTATCATAGATTTTTCCATTCAGCTTCAGCGACTGTACATAACGTCTCTTATCACTGACACCGGGAGCCCTAATCTCCAACGTATTTCCATTGGGAAGCTTCAACTTCAGATAAGGCAGATACGGTGATCCCAATACATATTGATCCGTTCCCGGGCAAACCGGATAGAACCCCATCACCGAGAAAAGATACCATGCAGACATCTGTCCGCAATCATCATTACCACCCAAACCGTTGATATCGTTCTTATACATTTTGTTCAGGATTTCACGCAGCCAGTACTGGGTCTTCCATGGTTCGGAGGTCCAGGCATAGAGATAAGGGACATGGTGGCTCGGTTCATTGCCATGCACATACCCGCCAACCAGACATTCTGCCGTGATATCCTCGTTATGCTCGTAATATTTCTCCGGTAGATGCATGGAGAACAGTTTATCCAGTTTATCGACAAACGTCTTTTCTCCTCCCATCAGGTCCATCATCCCAAACACGTCATGCGGCACGTGAAAAGAGAAGTTCCAGGAATTCCCTTCAATAAAGCCCTCGCCATAGGTCTGCAATACATCGAAATCTTTCTTGAATGAACCGTCGCTATAACGGGGACGGGCAAAGCCAATCGTAGTATCATAGATATTACGGTAATTCAAGGCACGCTTCCGATAGGTTTCTGCAATATCCTTTTTACCGGATTTCAAGGCAGTCTGATAGATAGTCCAGTCATCATAGGCATATTCCAATGTAGAGGAAGCGGCTGTACCACTCTTATCCAATGGGATATAACCCAGCTTCATGTAATCCGATATTCCCTCATAATAAGGTACGGTAGAAGTACTTACCATGGCAGCCAAAACCTCATCAACATTGGAAAAGACTCCTTTAGTAATGGCATCCGCCAACACTGATACAGCATGATATCCGCTCATACACCAGTTCTCATTCCCCATCATACTCCAGACAGGCAGCATTCCGTGCACACTCTGCTGTTCATGCTTTATCATGGATTCCACCATATCCGAATTTCGTTCAGGTTTTACCAAATTCAGAAACGGATGTTCTGCGCGGTATGTATCCCAGAGCGAGAATATGGTATAATTGGTGAAGCCTTTCGCCTGATGAATATTATGATCCAGACCGCGATAAGCTCCATCCACATCCATATAGACAGACGGATTAATCATCGTATGATAAAGTGAAGTGTAAAGCATTACTTTCTGATCAGCAGTTCCTTCCACTTCAAAATGATCCAGTTCATTATTCCAGTCTGTACGGGCTGCTTCAGCCAGCTGTTCAAAGCTCTTTCCGGAAGCTTCGGCGCGCAGATTCTTAACAGCTCCCTCGGTGCTGACAGCAGAGAGTGCTACTTTCACAACCAGTTCCGGTTCTTGGGCTGTATCGAAATTGAAATAGGCTACAATCTTACGGCCCGTAATCTCCGGGAAGTTCTTGTCCATATTGAAGCGACGCCAAAAGCCATTGTAAAGCACCTTTTCTTTATCCTTATAGCCATAGTCTCTGACAGGTTGCGACAAAGAAATAGCGAAATAAGTATAGTTGGTTCTCGCCCATCCATTTGTGATGCGATAGCCTGTCAATAACGTGTCATTCTCCACCCGCAAGTTGGCCCAGAGCACTTTGCCGTCGTAGTTATAAATGCCATGAACCAGGTCAAGGATAAGATGACCGTCTTTTCCTTTAGGGAAAGTGTATTTATGAACTCCTACCCGTTGCGTTGCTGTCAGCTGTGCCTTTATGCCATAATCATCCAGCATCACTTCATAATATCCGGGAGTTGCCTTTTCCGTAGCATGGCTGAAACGGGAACGATAACCCTCATCCGGATGATCCGCCCTGCCGGGACTCAATTTCAGTGCACCGGTAGCAGGCATCAACAAAATATCACCCAAGTCCGAATGTCCCGTCCCGCTAAGATGCGTATGACTGAAGCCGACAATCGTCTTGTCCCGATACTGATAACCGGCACAATATTCATAAGCGTTCTTCTGATAAGCCCCATTTATGTTATGTGGAATTGTGTCTGTGTCCGGACTTAACTGTATACATCCGAAAGGGGTGCAGGCACCCGGAAAGGTATGTCCCATACCGTTCGTTCCGATGATCGGGTTCACATAATCTACCGGCTGTTGAGCCGTGGCGGACGACATTGCAACCGCCGCCACAGCCATTATCCCTATTGTCTTCTTTATACCGTACATATATCTATTTACTTTTTATCACGAGAGAAAGAATATGGATAGTCAGTTTCATTCACACCTCTTCCCTTATTGGGTTTATTATCCATATCAAACAGCAATCGCCCTCCTTTCAATAAATCAAAATGATTCAGATAATTCTTCGTATAGTTCTTTCCATTATAGTTCAAGGAACGGATATAACGGTTCTCATCACTATTTTTAGGAGCAGAAATTTCAAGCTTCCTGCCATTCTCCAGGGTAATGGTTGCTTTCCTGAAATAAGGAGCTCCCATCACATATTCATTGCTACCCGGACATACCGGATAAAAGCCCAGCGCTGTAAACACATACCAGGCGGAAGTCTGGCCGTTATCCTCGTCACCACAATATCCATCCGGAGTGGCAAAGTACAAGCGGGTCATTGCCTCACGCAGCCAGTATTGTGCTTTCCAAGGTTCGCCGGCATAATTATACAGGTAAATCATGTGCTGGATCGGTTGATTGCCATGTGCATAATTGCCCATGTTAGCTATTTCCATCTCGCGGATCTCATGGATTACTCCACCGTAATAACTATCATCAAATACCGGAGGAAGATTGAATACCGAATCAAGCATGCTCACAAACATTTTCTTACCGCCCATCAGATCGATGAGTCCCTGCGGATCGTGGAAGACAGACCAGGTATAATGCCAGCTGTTTCCTTCGGTAAAGGCGTCTCCCCACTTAAACGGATTGAAAGGTGTCTGGAAAGTTCCGTCGGAATTTTTGCCGCGCATCAGTTTCGTTTCCGGGTCAAACAAGTTGCGGTAGTTCTGGCTTCTCTTCTTATAGAGCTCCAGTTCTTCTGCCGGGCGTCCCAACTTCTCGCCCATGCGGTAGATACACCAGTCATCGTATGCATACTCCAATGTACGTGCGGCACTCTCATTGATTTTCACATCATAAGGCACATATCCCAGTTTATTGTAATACTCATATCCGCGGCGTCCGGTAGTCGAAACCCGTGGATGCACGCTATTGGCACCGGTCAATAGTCCTTCATACATTTTTTCAGCATCCGCCTTAGTGATATTCTTCATGAAAGCGTCCGCCACTACCGAAGCAGAGTTATTGCCGACCATACATCCTCTGTGTCCCGGACTTGCCCATTCGGGGAAGAAGCCACTTTCAAGATAAGTATTGAGTAATCCCTCCTGCATTTTTTCGCCCATGGAAGGATATACCAGATTGACAAACGGGAACAAACAACGGAAGGTATCCCAGAATCCGGTATCAGTAAACATATAGCCCGAGCGAACTTCACCATTGTAAGGGCTGTAATGCACTGTTTCTCCCTTGGCATTCACCTCATGGAACATACGGGGGAAAAGTACGGAGCGATACAGGCAGGAATAAAATGTACGCATACGGTTCTCATCATTGTCCTCTATCCTGATACGTCCCAACACATCGTTCCAAGCCTTACGTCCTGCATCTTTTGTCTGTTCAAATGTTTTTTTACCGATCTCTTTCAGGTTGAGTTCCGCCTGTTCCGGACTTATGAAAGAAGAAGCGACTCTGGCATGTACCTGTTCACCTTTCTTCGTTGCAAAACCGATAGCCGCTCCTACATGATTGGATTGTAATTCCAGGTGTTTTTCTACCAGATGGTAATCTGCCCATACTTTATTGAAGGTGAAAGGTTTGTCAAACTCTATCACGAAATAGTTCTTAAAATTTTGGGGTACGCCCCCACTGTTGCGTGTGGTATATCCGATGATCTTATTTTCTTCGGGAATCACTTTGATATACGAGCCACGATCAAAAGCATCTATGACCACATAGGCATCTTTCGTTTCGGGAAAAGTAAAACGGAAATAGGCACAACGTTCGGTCGGAGCAATTTCTGTTGTCAGATTATATTCTGACAGATATACACTGTAATAATAAGGAGTTGCCTTCTCTGCCTTATGAGAGAACCAACAGGCACGCTGTTCCTGGTCTATTTTTAATTGCCCGGTCATTGGCATGATTGAAAACTGACCGTAATCATTGATCCAGGGACTGGGCTGGTGGGTTTGCTTGAAGCCACGGATTTTATCCGAAGCGTAAGTATAGGTCCAGCCATCACCCATTTTCCCAGTCTGCGGCATCCAGAAATTCATACCCCACGGTAAGGCGATGGCGGGATAGGTATTTCCATTGGATAACGAGATTTTAGAGTCAGTCCCCATCAGGGGATTGACATAGTCTACTGGTTCTTTTTGAGCAAAAAGGAGAGAAGTACCCAATAATAGGGCAGTCCCAAGAGACAATAGGTTCTTTTTATTCATGGTTAGCGAATTAAGCTATTATAATTGGTGAATATATTTATTTCGTCGTTTCTGCCAGCAAAGTTAGGTATTCTTTAGCTAAAACTATCATGATAAAATGATTTGTCGGGAACAGAAAGTACAAGCAAGAAAGAAAAGTTGTACTTCTTACTTTCTTGCTTGATTCAAAAAATAGTTATTTCATTTTATATCTTCATTCTGAACCATTCATCGGAGACCGGACTGATCACATAAAGATATGAATCTGAATCTTCATACATCCAAACACCCTTATCCGAAAAACAGAAATCCAAGAAGGAACTATAAACCGGGATTGACCGTACAACTCCTGCATCATCACCATAGCTTCCAAGAATGTAATTAATTCCTGTATTTTCAAGATAGACACAACCGGTCGCGTCATTGGCTGTAGCATTTATTACAAAACCTACATAATGCCATTTACCAGCACCAGTCTCTCCCGGACAAACTATAATATTCCTTGGAGAACGGTCATCAAATTCTATTTGTGTAAGCAATCCAGTCAATTTATCACAAATATTATCTCTATCAACAATATGTGTTTTCCAAGAACTTGTATATGTTTTCAACATATCAGAGCTTTTATTCAAATCCACCTTAAAGGCCGGATTATCCGTGCTCAAATCTCCTGTATCATATTTATAATATAGTGCTCCAACAGCCACACCATTCACAGTCAAACCATCAATACTTAATGTAGCCTTCTCATCATTGGTAGTATTAATTGTCATAGCATATTCCGTATGCTTCAATATTTTGCCATCCAACAATGAGATTTTAATCTTCCAATTATCATCGTCATCACAAGACATCGCATAATGTGCTGCAAACTGATTGGTTGATGCATTACGAAGTAATCCATTACTCAAGTCCGTCTTAAGTATTTCCATAGATTGAGCTTTATTGTAAGCAATAATAGCCAGCCGTTTTCTCTCCTTCGCTTGTTGCAGTTCTACAGTAGTTACCGAATTCAGAATCATCGTTTTGCCATTCACTTGGCCCGTTGCAACAATCTGTGAATCAGAATACCCCGTAATAACAAATGTATTTTCCTGATTTTCTCCCAAATATTGTAACATACCTCCATTCTGCAACGTAAGCAGAACAACCTTTTCACCTTCAAAATCCAAAGAATAATCAGTTCCAACTGCATTCTTCAACAAACTTTCATCAGAATCCGAAGTCACTGCTCCGTCCTCACTAAACTGGAAATAGAAAGTAACTCCTTCATAGGCCATTTTCCATCCTCCTGCCGTACATAACAAATCTTTCACTTCCGAAGGACGCAGGCGGTCTTCACTCATATTACCTTCGTTCTCCCAGTCTTTCCAAGGTTCCGTCATGCCGCAACTATAAAGAGCAAAGCAGCACAACGACAACATTATATAAGTCAATTTCTTCATGATATTCTTCTTTTAAGATTTGAAATTAAAAATTAGGGATATATCCTCCCAAGTCCGGTCCCACCCCATAGTTTTTGGCTGCTCCCGGGGCACAAATACGCAAGTCAATCATCGGTGGAATCCGGTTATCATTTTTCACTTTCATCACACCGTCAGTAGTGCCTCCCCAAGGATTACGCATCTTGAATAGATGAGAGTCATCGTCCGGCAAAATGAAGGTAAACGCATGTCCACTGGTCGTCTGCCAGTTTTCATCCACTTGTTCACCACTTCTTGTGAAACCACCAATAACCAAACGACCTTGTTTAAGTGATACTTCTACAGCACGTTGCAAGTCTTCAGCAATTAATGCACCTGCACCAAAACCTACACTTTCTCCATCGCCGGTAAAGATGGCAGATACATATTCCGTACCGATACCTCCGACATTAGAACTACCCAGATAAACCTGACGCCACTTCATCATCGCCTTTTCAAGGATCGTAGCCCATGTAACCTCCTTGTTTCTGCCACCTAATGCACCTAAATCACCACTATTACCGATAAAATAATCTCCACTTACACCTACCGGTATTTGCTTTCCTGTCGGATCATACATAGTAACCGTGTATGTTTTGTCTTTATTATCCTTAATAATGTGTTTAATGAAACGGGGATAAAGATAAGCCATCGAAGCAAAAACAGCACACGCGCAACAGTCACCCACCCAACGCTGATTTACATCCGATAAGGCAGGACTTCCATTCGGATAAAGCGATACTACATTGAACGTATTCCAAGCCATCTTCGTTCCGTTGTCTCCAAATGGTTCCGGCTCTTCCGTAGGATCAGCAAGCCATTTCAAATCCGCTGCCGTAGCCTCCAAATCATTCTCATGCTGTTTACCCATTGGAGTAATAGCACTAAACGTACTGGAGCCTTTGCTGGCAATCAGGTCATTGATATTCTCTGTATAAGAACGCATAGCCACCAACTTCCATTCGGCTATCTGTGTAGCAGTACCACCATTATTTGCTTCAACAGAAAGCTGGTAATAACGATAGGAAGTTGCATTATCTACCTCATAGTTCTTTTCTTCTTTTCTTGCTGCAAAAATTTGATTAGTCTGTGCATCCAGCTTCGTCCACGTTGCATTGTCATTCGAACCGTAAAGTGTCCATGCTTTCGGATCCATTTCGGGTGTGTCGGCAGCAGATGTCAGGGAATATGCAGTCACGGCCTTGCTACTGTTTCCATTCCAAGTGATATGGAAACTGTTGTGATAAGTGACATACTTCGTATCGGCATTATCATCTACCAGATTCTTAATCTCCGAACCGGCAGGAGCATCCGCATATTCGGCTATAATTGTACCACTAGACGGCATATTCGTATTTCCCGAACCAAGCACATAAGAAGCCGGAGCGTTTCCGTTCGGATCTTCTCCTCCATTGCCCCCTTCATCGTCGTCGGATGAACAGCCTGCAAAACAGACAGGAATAAAAAGAACAAAGAGAAAAAAGAATTTCTTCACTACGTTCGTATCGTTAAATCTTATTTGAGGTATCTTCATTGTTTTCTTCTCATTAAATTCTAAAATTATTCATAGGTTGGCAAACGGAGTATATTACTCCGTTGTCCATCCAAGATTTTGTACCATTTTCGGGTTACGACGCACGTCTTCGTCCGGAATCGGGAAGAGATAATGTTTAGGTAAGAATGTACGTGTCTCCACCACTACTTTTTCGAAGAATGCAGGAGCATCCGAACGGAATGCCATACCATGAATTGCTCCACCTTCACCTCCTCTGTGATAGTTAGGATAAATCCAGTCATCACCCACAGCCATATTAGCCACTTTCCAACGACGTACATCAAAGAAATGATTCCATTCAAACATCAGTTCAATCAGACGTTCACGGCGGATACGTTTATCTACTTCATCACGTGTGTCTTCATAAGGAATACATGCAAATCCGTTATCGTCAGTTGTACCTGCCACACCATACCCCGGAATACCGGCACGGGCACGTATCTTATTCACATATTTAATGGCCTCATCACGTTGGTCACATGCGCTCAACGTCTCAGCATACCCCAAATACATATCGGCCAGACGAAGCAAAGTGGCACAATGCCTGTTAGCTCCACTACGTCCTTCTTTCGGTGCCATCTTACGCATACCATAACCGGTGTAAGGCGCATCCCAGTTAGCATTTGCATAGCCTGAATTACCGTTAAAAGTCAACTCTGTCGTCACCTCTCCACGTGGAGTATCTGTCTTCAACCAAGTAGAGCCGTTAAACGTGATATTTGCATAGAAACGCGGCTCACGATCAGCCCATTGTTTCAACGTTTTATTTGAATTGGCTTTGAAATAAGTTCTGGTACTGACTACAGCATCTTTATAATCCGTAGACCAACCCAGATGCACATTGGAAGGTACCCCTTCATACTCCTCGTAGTTCTCATCGTCTACAATTCTACGACCATCTTTCATAAAGTACAAGTCTACCATTTCTTGAGGCACACCAAATCCCAAACCACCTCTCAAAGCACCATTGTTATCATCATATCCTTTATGATAAGGGGTAGTTTCATAAGCACGATAATCATGATCTGCCAACCGGATAAAGATCTGTTCCTTGTTCTCGGCACCATAAAGTACTCCCGATGTTGCTTTTCTATAAGACTCATAGAAATCGATCTTTCCATCTGAAGTCTTTTCCGTATACAAAGAGAAGATGTTTCCATATTCATCGAAAAATGCCTTATACGCGTCACGTGCAGTTTCCCACTTCACCTTTTCCTGTGATTTATCTTGCGGGAAAAGCTGTTTGCCACTTTCCGGGTTAACGATACCGGCATAGTCTGTATTGCAATTAAACAACGGACTCGCTGCATATAACAACATTTTTGCTTTAAAAGCTTTACAAGCAGCTCTATCTATACGTCCCAAATTAGAGCCATCATATCTGTCAGGAAGATCATTTGCCGCATCATCAAATTCCTTTACCATGAAATCCACACACTCGTCTACCGAATTACGTTCCTTCAACAGTTCACTTGTTGAAATATCCAATGGTATAGGCTCTTCTCCCAAAATCACAAACGGACCATAAGAGCGGAAAATCATGAAATAATAGAAAGCACGCAACGCTCTGGCTTGCGCCTTCCATTGTTTACGTTGTGCAGCCGAAGCTTCCAGACAACGATCTACGTTCATTATAAACGTACTGGCACGAGAAATACCTTTGTAGTACTCGATGTACCAGAAGTTAATCCATGAAGAACCGGCATAGGTAGCTCCTGAAGCCCACTCGCTACCATTATTTCCGTCCCATGAAAGCTTGCATTCTAACGAGCCGGTCGTCCAAATTCCAGACATGGTGTTTCTTGCACTACGTTCAAGTGTTTCGTCGGGCACATAGTTATACACATTGTTCAAAAACTGTTCCGTTTTCGAGCGATTGGTAAACGTATCCTCCAAATCATATTGCTGACCAGGGATTGCATCAAAAAAGTCATTGCACGAACTAAGTCCGACTGCCAAAGACAGTGCCAAAGTTCCTATCTTAAATATATTTTTCATATCCTTGCTAACTAATTATTATTTAAAAACTCACATTCACACCCACTGAATATGTGCGTACATTCGGATAAGATGTACCATTATTGGTATTCAATTCCGGATCCCACATCTTAAACTTAGAGAATGTCAGCAAATTAGTTCCCATCACATAAATACGCGCACTCTTCAAGAATGACCGGTTAATCAATTTCTTAGGAAGTTGGTAAGCGATTGTCAACTGTTTCAGACGCAGGAAGCTGACATCTTTCTGCCACCATGTACTGGTTTTCATATTATTCTGATTAGCATTGTTTCCATGATGCAGACGCGGATAAAATACATCCTGATTGGTCGGATCGTCAGCAGACCATCTGTCGGTAATGTTTGCAAACAAGTTGGTAATACCCGAACCATCGTTAAAAGGATAAATGGCGTTGCCGCTCAAACAGCGATCCACCTTGGCATTTCCGGCAAAGAGTGCACCAATAGAGAAATCACCCAGTTGTAAGTCTGCACCAAAGCCGTAATAAATTTTAGGCACATCCCCTTGTCCTATCAAGCATTGGTCGTAATCGTCAATCACTCCATCACCGTTTAAATCTTTATATTTAATATCACCCACTTTCGAAATCTGTCCCGGATGTCCTTCACCAAACTGCTTGGCATGATCCATAATTTCTTCTTCGCTGGTAAATAATCCTTCAGCAATCCATCCCCAACGTCCGTTTACGTTTGTTCCTCTCTTTTCCATCCATGGATATTGTACGCGAGGATCGTCGTTCTCTATGATTTTATCTTCATTCCATGAGAAATTTCCGCGAACAGTCAGGAAACATTGTTTGCCGAGTTGTTGGGTATATTCTAATGTAGCTTCAAATCCTTTATTGTCTACTACACCCAGATTGGCATAAGGCATTTCTACAAATCCTGAATAATCAGGAATAACACGCCGGGTAATAAAAATGTCCTTACGATGTTCTTTAAAGACATCAAATGTCAATGAAAGATTGTCTTTGAAGAATTTTAAATCAACACCCAAATCTTGTTTACGGGAAGTAGACCAACCTACATTGGCTCCATATTTACTGAATCCCCAACCACCAACACCATTATTCTGATCGCCAAAACGATAACCATCTACACTAGCCATCTGATCGAGGTACATAAAACGACGTCCTGTTACAGCATCCGTACCAACCAAACCATCCGTATAGCGCACCTTAAAGTAAGAAACAACATCTTGCAAAGGTGTCCACCAAGATTCGTTGGAAACAGCCCAACCAATACCGAATGCAGGGAAGAAACCGAAACGTTTGTCGGGGCTGAAATTCTCGGAACCATTGTATCCGGCATTTGCTTCGAAGAAGTAGCGGTCATTCCAAGAATAAGTGACACGGGCAGCCAACCCTTGTTGTTTATAAGGTAAAGAGCCTACCAAATTATCGGAACTTGAACGATAAATTTTCTGATTATATAGCAAGAGTCCGCCTATACGATGCAAACCGAAAGAACGGTCATAATTTAATGAAGCCTCAAAATAGGTGCTTCTGGAATCAGATGCACTTTGGTCGAAGGCCAAATCTTTATGTCCTGTATATGTCAATGCATAACGATAGTCACCGTTTTCATCAAACACATCGTCATTCCATAAGCCGTTTTCATCTTTGGTTCCGGCAAAGTTATATGTATCTTCACGCTTGTTATATTTCAAGTCACGACTATTATGTACGTCGAAAGCTAACATTGCAGAAACAGAAAAACCTTTACTCCATTTCCAGAAACCAAGATCTTGTGTCAAACGAATATTGGAGTTCAGCTGATTTCTTGCCTCATTTTTGTATCCCCGACGAATCAAATCAGCATATGGATTACGAAGATCACCATTGGTAGAGATACCCGGCACAGAACCATCAGGCATCATCAACGGCAAATACACCGGATTGATTTCCATAGCTGACGCAAACAAGTCGCTGGTAGACTGTTGAGGATAATTACCCATTGAAAGGAAACCGTTGAAACCCAAATCGATAGTAGTTGTTTCCGTTGGCTTCAGATTCAAGTTAGCTGTATAATTGTAGCGGTCGTAGCGGATATTCGCATCGTAATTTTCCATTTCAGCAGTACGAGTCAGACCTTTTTCATTATAATAGCTTAATGAAACGTAGTAAGTGGCATTAGGCACACCACCACGTACACTGACATTTACACGGCGATTGTGTCCCCAGTCATTAAACAATTCGTCCATCCAGTTCACATTCGGATACAGATAAGGATTGAACATCAGCGGGTTATCATTCGGTAGTAATCCGTGAGCCTTCTTTGTTGCCTCAATGTATTGTGGAGAATATAGCATACTACCTTTAGTATCCATATAAGCTTCGTTGGCAGCATCCATATAGGTAAAAGCATCTGCCATTTCCGGTTTCTTGGTCAATGTCACAAAACCTTCATAATAATCAACAGAGAACTGCGGCTTACCAACTTTACCCGGCTTAGTCTTGATCAAAATTACACCATTAGCACCACGCACTCCATACACGGCTGTAGCCGAAGCATCTTTTAATACAGTGAATGATTCGATGTCTTCAGGATCGATATTGTTAAAACTACGCTCCACACCATCCACCAATACCAGTGGTTTAGAGTTCTGGCCTGCCAGTGTAGAAATACCACGAATCCAAAGGTCCGAATCATCGTGTCCCGGCTCTCCTGTACGTTGTACAGCTACTACACCCGGCAAACGGCCGGCAATGGCAGAAGATAAATTAGCTGTCGGCATCTTTATATCCTCTATCTTCATTGAAGACTGTGCTCCAACTACTGATACCTTACGCTGATGTCCATAAGCCACTACTACTACCTCATCCAAAGAAGACACATCTTCTACTAAAATTACATCAAGCACTTTCTGCTTGGCAACCTTTACTTCTTGAGGCTTATATCCTATATAAGAAACCACCAGAATAGGATTTTTAGAAGATAACTTGAGATTATACTGCCCATTGGTATCGGTAATAGTACCATTGGTAGTACCTTTTTCCTGAACACTCACTCCTATGAGCAACTCTCCTTTTTCGTCAGAGACACGTCCTGTAACCGAAGTGCCCTGTGCACACACCGTTGTACTAAACGCTATTAAAATTGCCAATAGCCACAACGACTTCGTGTGATGTTTTTCCATTCCAAACAAATTCATGTTACTTGTTTTTTTGATTAATAATAAGGTTATCAAACATGTTTAATTTCTTGTTAACGGAAGCAAATTAAACCCGTTTCCAGTTATTATTAATCCTCTGTAGTGACAAAAAACAGACAAAAATCAGTTGGTAGACAAGGACACAACAAGTGCAATGAGAGCACATTATATAATACTATAAATCAAGGAGTTTACATACAAACAGTACAACGAGAGCACAACACAAAGTACAAGTAAGAATTATATATTTTTTTGCTGTTCACGATAATCCTTAGGTGTCATGCCGTATTTCCGGGCAAACTCTTTATAAAAATAAGAGCGGCTGGCGATCCCCACATCAGCAATTACGTCTTGAATAGAAATATCTTCCTCTCTCAAAAGACGTGCTGCTTTCTCCATTCGATAATTTTTAATCAAATCGCCGGGAGCAATGGAAGAGATTTCTTTAAATTTTCGATAAAACTGGCGTGGACTCATTGCCATGCGATCGGCTATCAATGTCGACCCCAATTCTTCCTCTGCAAGATTCTGTTCAATCACTTGCAACAACTTACGAACAAAATCCGCCTGCTCTGTCGTGGTACAAACGATTTGTCCCGCCAGTTCACCCAGATCTTCCAAATAGATCTGTTTGGCTTCCCGCTTACCATAGATAGCTTTATGAACATCTTCCTTCAAGAATAGAATATCATAGGGCAGCACGATATAGGAATCAGACCATTTAATCAGTTCACGTTGAATAGATGAACTCGCCTTCCATGTCAACAAAGGAATAAAGGCGGTCTTCGACAGTACAGAACGATTCTTACCCACATACTCCATAAATGTACTCTCCTCTTTTGTATACATAGCCATATCGACTAAAAAAACAGCAGGAGCCGAATTGCGAATTTCATCAAATGCGACCTGTACACTTTTCACCGAACGTATCGAATATTCTTCAGAAAGTAATCCCGTTATTAACCAGACCATCTCTTCACGATCTTCCAATAGAAGAATAGTCTTTTTATCATTCGACTGGCCTCCAATTAATATAGCAGGTTCAAAGGTAAACATCAGGCGATGTCCGCCATCTTCAGATTCTACATAATGGATAGCTGTATGAAGTTGTTCTAAGGCTGATTGCACAAAGCACAGCATTAATTGAATACTAAAAGACTCGTCGACATCTTTTTTATCATATACAAGACAGGAAGTTCCGGTCAGTTGATCCCGTAACTCTTTGAGCATATCTTCCTCACCGGACATAACCAGCAACATCTTGTTATCTTCTTCTTGTGCACTCACCACAACTTCAGAAGAGTTTTTTTGACAAACATACCGGTAACAATAATATAGGATGCAACGCAAAGCATTTTTATAAACAGGGAAGATAAGGCTTTCGGGAATAGAAGATAGTACCGAAGTAATATTTACACCTTCTGCTTTCAGTGCACGAAGTACTTCTACAGACAGCTCTTGCATACACATACGAGCAGACAAAACAAAAGTGATAGGATAAAAATGCTTCAGTTTTTCTGAATAGAGAGTCTCCGGACGGAAAAGAGCATTCATCGCAGTTTCACGTATTAATTCTACCTGTTCACAACGTTGATTATAAGAAACATTTTCTGCACGCAACTGATCGCAAGCATGATAAATGAGAGTGAAACGATCTAATAAATCACGATTATAACTACCACTTTCCGATACCTCTTTATTACTTTCCGTAGTAAGTAGCCGGTTCAGTATTTGCTCGTGAAGAATATACTTGCGAAGTAAATGAAGCAAATAGATCACAAAGAGTAGCCCTAACAAAATGTAAAAGACATAAGCCCACATCGACTGATACCAAGGTGGAAGAATATGTATGGGAATAGAAAAGAGTTTATATTCCGTATCGAAAACATCTTTCTTATAGCGGACTTTAAAAATGTAATCCCCTGAAGGTACCCCGGTGTAGGATGCCTCATTAAGACTACTAAATGAAGTCCACTGTTTATCATACCCTTCCAGGATAAAAGAATACTCTACTTCTTCTCCGGTCAAATAATCAGGAACAGCAAAAGAAAGAGAGAAAGAGACTACTGCCCCTTCCAGTTGCAAGCTTTTTCCATCGGCTGCATAATAATCCCCTAAATTTACTGCCGTTCGTCCGATCCATAATCGACGTAGCAGAATGTCCGGATTGAATTCCGGAGCAGCTGCCACCTTACGGTCCAAATACAACAATCCATCAACTCCTCCAAAGAAAAGACTACCCGTATATGGACATTGGTAATAAGCATCATCACTGAACTCCCCTATCTGTACACCGGCACTGTAATAATAATCATGTGACGAGCCATTTTGAGGATTATATTTGATAAGCCCACGATTAGTTCCTAACCATAGAAAACCATTACCATCCTCCAATACACCGTGTATCATATCATTAAGCAACCCTTGTTCCCTACCGATATAAGCAGCTTCTATCTTCTTCTCATGAAAGGTGAGGCAGACTAAACCGGAAGTAGTTCCTACGTACATTTTACCGTCTTGGGTACGATACAAACTCAATATATCATCCACTGACTTGCGGAGCATCTCTTTCAGAGAAATAACCTGATATTCTTCCGTTCGCTTATCAAAACGCACAAGTCCTTTTTCACGGCTTCCCAACCATAAGATAGAATCACCTTCCGCCAACATGGGATAAAACATCGTGATCTCCTGTTGCTCATGAAAAAAACGATATCGTTTCTGTCGACGAATACTAATCTGCCCTGCTTTTTTCTCAAGCACCATCTTATAGAAACCGACTCCTGCAGTTACAGCATATAATATGCTATCACTTTCTTCATAAATATCATGTATTTCAATAGCAGGTTGGCCACCGGAAGAATATTCCACCGGATGCACAGCATCATCCCTGAACGAATAATAGAACAAACCCGGATCTCCCGCCCCAATCCAGAAACCATCCATATAACGACTCTGAACCAGCTTATAGGCATGAAACTCTTGATTCCATTTTATATATGATGATACCACTTGCTTTTTGCCGGGGGAATAAACCGTAGCTCCCAGAGGAGTGTTTCTCGTTGCCTGATGGTAATCAGGCACATGCAAAAGCCCATCTCCTTTTGTTCCAAACCATAGTCCTCCGTATTTATCAGTCATTACCGAACGTACCTGCCTGCTCAAATTGGCCGACATACGGTTGAGCATCAAATTCGTAGCTATCGAATATTTCTTAGCATACATCACCGCCCCTTGTCCGTCCGACGCAATCCAAAGTAGTCCTTGGCGCGGTTCCCGGTAAATCCCATAGATACGGATATTACGATTAACCACCTCTTCTTCATACTTCTTGGAGGTACGCAACCGAATCAGTCCATTGGCACGAAATCCAATAACAATATCTTCATAAAAGGGAACGATTCCCTTTATCACCCCATATTTTTGCACTAGCGATGAAAGGTTACGGATATAAATTTTAGACTTACGGGAGATATCATACATATACAAATCCTTGTCGCAATCTATAAAGCAAAAAATACCGTTCTGATAGAATATATCTTCAATGGCTTTCGAATGAAACTTGTTTGTTGAGACAGACAACTTTACTGATAGGCTATCCACATCAAAAGCATTCAAAGAATAATTCTGAATCTGTCCTGTATAAAGAGGAAACAGCCAAAGAACTCCATCATCAGTCACAAATGCACGCTGTTCCATATTATCCATAGGTAAAGCTGAAGTCTGTGTCCGGATAAAACTTTGATGCTTCGTATTATAATAGTAAATCCCATCGCCGGCAAGAATCCATGTATTTCCCTGATTATTGGAATGGACATAATAATCACCTGAAAAATCGTAGTTACCTACCACCTGTCTTGTCTTTTGTGAAAAGCGATTTACCCCTAAATGAGTAGAAATCCATAAACAGCTGCTATCAGCCTGCGAAATAGAATGGATTACGTTGTTACTTAACGTTTTGCTTTCAGAAAAATCAGAACGAAACACCTCCATCGTCTTTCCATCCCAACAGTTCACCCCATCATACGTGCCAAACCACATCAGTCCTACATTATCTTGAAAAAGACAAAGTACTGCACTATTGGATAGCCCCTGCTGATAGTCTACTTTCGAGAAGAAATAAGTATCATTATCAGCTACAGCAGCCAATGAACTCATCATTATAAATAATGCAATCAGCTTTATTTTCATGTCGTACGTTTATCAATAAGCTGTTCAAAACCTGTTAGGTCTCTTGCTGATATTGTTACGGACATTAGCAACATTACTGATAAAATTGGTACCGTTCGCATGTTTTTTGATTTGTTAAATTCTTCCTAGTCCCACCAGAAGTATATACACAAAAGAAGCGTGAGACCGCTAAACTTATATCCAAGTGCAGGTTCTGGACTACCTCTGTGTTGAATATAAGCAAAAACAGCTCACGCCCTTGACTGTATATCAGCACCTAAGTGCAGCATACAAACCAAAGGGAGAACGTTTTGTTTATTTCCTCAACACAGCTCGAATTGTCCAGATTCGCACTTGAGAAAAAGCACTAAACGCTTCCTTATAATAAAGACGTCCCAAAGGACAGTACAAATATACTACAATTTTCCTTTAATTATCCTTTTCATATATCAAATCTACATATATAAACCATTTATTTATCATTGATATAAGAGCTATAAAGCTTTGTATATCAATCAAGACTCTTGTGTCATATTTATTGTAACGAAGAAAAGAAGTAAGCTATATTGACCACTGTTTTCTCAATACCGCTTACTTCTCATGTAATCTATTAATAGAAAAGTTGCTCTTGATTAAGTTCAAACTTTCTTTTTATTAACAGTAAAGTTGCTTTTCATCCGTTCCAATCTATAAATGCAACCTTCATTTATAAAAACAAAGGTTCCGTTTTTAAAAACAAAGCTTGCATTTATAAAAATGAAGCTTGCATTTTAAGTTTGTAAATAATAAAAGAGAAGTTTACTATTGGACAAAAGGAAGTTTAGACTTAATCAAAAGAAACTTTATTATTAATACTCAAGAAAGAGAATAACTATCATTCAGTTGGACATCATCCTAATAAAAAAAGTCTCGTATATCATGTGAGACAGCTCATTCAGCTATCTTTATGATATACGAGACTCTAATGTTATAAACAAGATCCTATTCTACAGGATATTATTTTGCTAATTCATTAATTACATCCATAATTTTCTGACCGATTTCTTCGGCAGCTTCCATGGTAGATGCTTCGCTATATACGCGGATGATCGGCTCTGTATTACTTTTACGCAAATGTACCCATTTATCGGCAAAGTCAATCTTCACACCATCGATATCGTTGATTTCTTCATTCTTATAGATTTCCTTTACTTTTGCAAGGATAGCATCTACATCGATCTCCGGAGTCAGGTCGACACGGTTCTTAGCTATGAAGTAAGGAGGATAAGTGGCACGAAGCTCGCTAACTTTCTTTCCTTCATGAGCCAGATGGCTAAGGAATAAAGCAATACCTACCAATGCATCACGACCATAGTGGCTGGCAGGATAGATCACTCCACCATTTCCTTCACCACCGATAACGGCATTGGTTGCTTTCATCTTCGTTACAACGTTTACTTCGCCTACTGCAGAAGCACTGTATTCCATACCATATTTACGGGTTACGTCACGCAGGGCACGGGTAGAGCTCAAATTGGAAACTGTATTACCCGGAGTATGTTTCAGCACATAGTCAGCCACAGTAACCAGTGTATATTCCTCACCGTACATTACACCATTTTCGCAGATCATTGCCAAACGGTCAACGTCCGGGTCTACAACGAATGCTACATCTGCTTTGCCCCCTTTCATCAGGTTCATGATGTCACCGAGGTTCTTTTCAAGCGGTTCAGGGTTGTGTTGGAAGTTTCCGGTAGGTTCACAATAGAGTTTTTCTACATGTTTCACACCCAAACGTTCAAGAAGTTCAGGGAGAATGATACCGCCTACAGAGTTCACACAGTCAATCGCTACACGGAAATTGGCTTTCTTGATAGCTTCTACATCTACCAAGTCGAGAGCCAATACACTGTCGATATGTTTCTGATTATAAGTCAGGTCTTTGCGGTAAGATCCCAGATGGTCGACATCGGCATAGTCAAATTCTTCAGCTTCAGCAATACGAAGTACTTCGTTACCTTCGGCTGCATTCAGAAATTCACCATGTTCATTCAGCAATTTCAGCGCGTTCCACTGTTTCGGGTTATGAGAAGCTGTCAGGATAATACCGCCACAGGCGCCTTCCATTGTTACAGCAAGTTCTGTGGTCGGGGTAGAAGCAAGATCAATGTCTACTACATCCCAGCCCATTCCCATCAATGTGCCGACTACTACGTTTTTTACCATTTCACCGGAAATGCGGGCATCACGTCCCACAACAATCTTATTACTCTTTGCCTTGCAGGTTCTACGAATCAAAGTAGCATAAGCCGAGGTGAATTTTACAATGTCAAGCGGGTTCAGTCCTTCTCCCGCTCCTCCGCCGATAGTTCCGCGGATTCCAGAGATAGATTTGATTAGAGTCATAGGTTCTCTACTTAAAGATTTGATTTATCTAAATGTTAGTGCTTTAGCTTTTTGCTTTCTCAAACTTCCGGATATCATAGAAATAAGGATTGACATATTGTTGTGCAAGTGTATGTCCCATCTTGGAAGGTATAATCAGACGTACATGTGCATTATTACGCAAATAAGGTAAGGCAATCAACCATCCGGATGGAATTGCAGTTCCATAACCATTACTATTCCATAATAAATCGTAATCCAAACTACCGGATAAAACGATTCCATAAACAGTAGACACGTTTTGCACATAACGGAATGTTAATGGAAACTTATAATAATCTGGAACATCCATCCATCTTTCCAAAGGAACATTGAAACATGTAGTATCTCCTGTCATCATATCCTGTTCTACATAGCGGGTACAAATGACATTATTGTTAGCAAAAGTATCTACCTCATTAATAACTTCAACTCCATTCTTATCCTCTTTTCCTCCACGATCTACGATCTGCATATATACGCCATTGGAGAAAGCAACGTATTCGTCATATCCATTCCCCGCTTCTTTAGAAGCTGTAATAGTATCCCGTTCAAACTCTTCCAGTGAAATGACACGGATATCATTATCTTTGATGAACTTATTCACCGCATTTTTCTCGTCTTCCAGCATTTCTGCATAAGTCTTCGAATTGTCGCATGCCTGGAACAGACTTCCGGCGGTTAACAAAGAGAGAAATAAAAATACAAGTTTCTTCATTATCTGTTATTTAGCTATATTCCGCACAAATGTATCTCAAAATCATTAAAAGTTGAAAGGGGGAAGTTGAAAGTTCGTATCTTTTAACCTTTCCATATTCACTTTTAACCTTCCATCTTTAGCTTTTCGCTGTTAGTAAAGGTTTATATTTCTCAAGCGCTTTCTCAAAGACCGCTTTTGCCTCTTCCATCGTTCCGAAAAATTCACCGCCCGAAGCATTCAAGTGGCCTCCTCCATGGAAGAATTCGGCAGCTAACTGATTGCATGGGAATGTTCCTACTGAACGAAGGGATATTTTAATCATCGGTTTCTCGGTATCTTCCCTCAAGAAGCAAGAGAAACAGACATTTTTAATGGAAAGGAGAATATTAACAAAGCCTTCGCTATCGCCTTTTATATAGTTGAATTTGCTTTGCTCTGCTTTTGTCAGGGTGATTAAAGCCGAATTAGATTCCGAATACACAGTCATGTTCGATAATACATATCCCATCAAACGTAAACGGCTCTCCGAATAGGTGTTGTACACCTTACGATAAATATCATCTTTATCGATTCCTTTAGAAAGGAGTTCACTAATGATAAAATAAATCTCCCGGTTGTTCGAGTTATAGGTGAACCCACCGGTATCTGTCATCATCCCTGTGTAAATACATTCTGCACCTTCCTTGGAGATATCACTGAAATATCCCATACGGCAGATGAGACGGAATATCAGTTCGGAAGTAGAGGATATTTTAGGATAAGACATTACTATCTTACAGAAATCTTCGGGATATAAATGATGATCGATCATTATTTTACGTGCCGGAGAAGCGGCCACAGCATCTGCCATATCGTCGATACGCTTCAGTGCATTGAAATCGAGGCAACAGATGACGTCTGCTTCGGCGATCAATTTATCTGCAAAGTCTTTGTAACGGTCATACAACAGGATATCCTTACTGCCCGGCATCCACCGCAGAAAATCGGGAAAAGCATTCGGCACAATTACGTTTACTGTTTTCTCTTGTGAATCTAAAAAATGATATAATCCCAGTGAAGAACCGATAGCATCGCCGTCAGGAGAAACATGAGATACAATTACTATTTTGTCAGCTCGTTCAAACCATTTGGTAAAATGGTCTATTTTGGCTTGTTCAATTACTTTCGTCAACATACTCTTATACTTTATCAAGGTGCAAATGTACGATAAATCTTTGTACTTAGAGCAAAAAGCGGACAGAACCTTCGTCGGATAGCGAGATAAACCGCAGACCGCATTGCTTGCATTCGCTTTCAAGGAGGTGTCTGCGGTATTCCGAGAGAGATGCGTCCAATATGACGTAAGAGAAAGAAAAGATTCGGGTGAGCTCTTCCAGATGTCCGTCATACCCTTTGCATAAGTAAAGATACTGAATATATAACGGAGAAACGGTGGTTTTGTTCCGCCAATGGTTATCATTTATTACACAAATATGACAGCCATGATAGGATATAATCTGCTGCTGACGGTTAAGTTCCATACACCGGCAATCGCCAGTTATTTCTTTGGGAGGCAGAAGGTGATGATGCTTCCAATAGTTGGCAGTCATGTGTTTCAGACGTTTTTCATTGGGGATAGTATCTACATAGTTTATCCAGGAACGTCCATCGCTCTCAATGCAATGTACTGCAGGGCAACCGCGCACGTTATAAAAGACCAGGCTTGTCCGGGGACGATCTAGCCAATATAATGTTGCATGATAAGTCCCCAGTAATAAGATAGAAAAAAGACAAATCAATAAATTCCGGTATCGACGGTTCATGAAATAATAGGTTAACAAAGAGCCAACGATATAGATACCCAATATTTCTGACTGATAAAGCCAGATTCCATCTATAGAAGCGTAAGGAAGCTGTTCCACCCATCGGACGAAGAAATTAAGTCCTTCCAATAGTTTCTTAACACCTTCGGCCACTACGATCTGAAGCCACGAAAGAGGAGTCAGAAGAAGCATAATGACAGCAGCATACAGGATAATCGTAATGAAAGGGATAACAACCAAGTTCGTCAATAGAAAATGCACAGGGAACCGGGAGAAATAAAACATGACAAGCGGAGCCGTTCCTATTTGTGCAGCAACAGACACACTTATCAGTCCCCAAATATATTTTCCTATTCTACCTTTCACCGTAATCAGATGATAGATTGGCTTTTGAATCAATAGGATGGAAGCAACAGCAAGGAAAGAGAGCTGGAAACCAACATCAAACAACCATGCCGGATTGCAGAATAACATCAACCATGCAGCTGCCGCCAATGTATTTAAAGATAGCGGTTGGCGACCAACCATATCTGCCATTGCTAAAATCGAAAACATACTGACCGAGCGTACTACCGAAGGAGAAAGTCCTGTGAAAAAGGCAAAAGCCCATAATAGGATAAGAAGAAGAACAGAACGTATAACTCTACCTATATTTCCTCTTCGGGCAATAGGTTTCAGTATGAAAAAGAGCAATGTATATAAAAGCCCGATATGCAAACCGGATAGAGCTAGAATATGACTTGCACCGGCCACCGAATAACTCTCACGAACCGAATCACTTAATTCCGTTTTGTCTCCTATGGTCAGTGCTGAAAGTACAGCCAGTTCATCGCCGGAAAACCCTAGTTTCTGATAAAGTGAAATCATCTTTCTTCGGCAAGAGCTGGCTATACTTTTGAGATCAAGGTTATTCATTCCGTCCTGTTTTGTCCATTTCCCGGATGCAACATATCCTGTTCCACTGATTCCTTTCCGCATCAGGAAGCGGGCATAATCAAATTCATCAAAGTTGCGATTGTTGAGAGGGGGAGAAATACGGGCAGAAATCAGCAGTTCATCTCCACTTTTCAATCGAGTGACGGCCGAATCTTGCTGTAGATAAAGGATTGCAGCACGTTCTATCGGATATGTGCCGGTAGTATCACGCCGTTCCTTTAATAATGTCTGACAGAGGTAAGTATGTTCTTTCGCTTGAGGTGCATCCGTTATTAAAACCCGATACACTGTTTCTTCTTCCGGAAAAGAGTAGACAGCGTGTTGTAATTGCCAAGTTATTCCAAGCCATCCTCCTATAAAACAAAGGATAGAGACGGCTAATCCAAAGCACCATCGCAAAGAATGGCGTTTCAGGAAATAAAGAACAAACAATAAAGCAATACAAAGTCCAAGGGTTAGAATACTCCAAAAAGGTTCCCGTGAACGGTCAAAAAAATGATCTCCACAAAAAACGCCTGTTATCCAAGGGATAATCAGGCGTATATAGGGATATCGATGGATGTAAAAAGTACTCAACAGAAGAGTTACAGTTCGTGCAACTGACGAATCATCGCTTCCGGATCCGGTGCCGCAAAGACAGCATTACCAGCCACTAACGCATCGGCTCCCGCCTCAACCAAACGGGCACCTGTTTCCAGATTCACCCCACCGTCTACTTCAATCAGCGCTTTCGAACCTGTCCGTTCAATCAGGGCACGCAGTTCACGAACTTTTTCTACTGAATGTTCGATAAACTTCTGTCCGCCAAATCCCGGATTCACGCTCATGATAAGCACCATATATACATCCCGGATAATATCTTGTAAAAGAGCTACAGGAGTGGCCGGATTGATAGTTACAGCAGGCTGCATCCCGGCTTCTCTGATTTGTTGAATCACCCGATGCAGATGCGGGCAAGCTTCATAATGCACATTCATCGTATGGGCGCCCAACGCTTTTACCTCCGGAATAAACTTTTCCGGATTCACAATCATCAAATGCACATCCAGCGGTTTCTGGCTTAACTTCGCCACATATTTTAGTACCGGAAAGCCAAATGAAATGTTCGGAACAAATACTCCGTCCATAATATCAATATGTACCCACTCCGCTTCACTGCGGTTTACCATTTCAATATCTTTTGCCAAATATCCAAAATCGGCAGAAAGAATGGAAGGAGCGATAATCGGTTTCATAATTCTTTTATTTTAGGTTCTAGCCGTCTCTTATTCGGGACGTTTTATTCTATTTATAATCTAATGGCTTACTCGTTTTAATCTGCTCATCCGATTAATTACTTCATCAGACAACCATCTTCCAGGTGATATCCACGAAGCAATTCATCTATTTTCAAACGTTTTTTACCGGGAAGCTGTAAAGAAAGAATAGATACAAATCCATCCGGTACAGCTACTTTCATGAATTTCTTTCCATCGGTCACGATTGTTCCTGTAGCTAATTGATGTGATTCATAAATCTTCTCGCTTTCAAAGATCTTCACGACCACTGCTGCTCCTTCTTCAGAAGTAATCAGTTCACTCCAGGCAGCAGGATAAGGTGATAATCCACGGATAAAATCGTATATCTTCTTCACCGGCTGATTCCAGTCAATCCGACAGGTTTCTTTAAAGATCTTCGGAGCAGGACGAAGTTCACCGACAACTGCCATTTCTTCTTGAGGAATCGGTTTTACCGTTCCATTCAATATAGCGTCTACCGTTTCAAGAACCAGTTTTCCTCCCAGCACCATCAACTTATCATGTACCACTTCCACATTATCCATATCTGCAATAGGCACACGCACTTGCTGAATGACTTCTCCGGTGTCTATCTCGTGTTTCAAAAAGAAAGTAGTAATTCCGGTTTCCGTATCACCATTGATTACCGCCCAATTAATGGGGGCAGCTCCACGGTATTGAGGAAGCAAAGAAGCATGAAGATTGAACGTACCCAGTCGTGGCATATTCCATACCACTTCCGGCAACATACGGAAAGCAACTACAATCTGCAAGTCCGCCTTCCATTCACGCAATGCTTCTACAAAAGCCTCATCTTTCAACCTTTCCGGTTGAAGTAACGGTAAATTTTGTTCAAGCGCATATTGCTTTACAGGAGAATACTGAATCTTATGTCCGCGTCCGGCAGGCTTATCGGGCATTGTAATCACACCCACTACATTATAACCGCCTTCTACTAATTGACGCAGGGCCTCTACCGCAAAATCAGGAGTCCCCATATATACTATTCTTAAATCTTCTTTTTTCATAATCGTCTTATAATCTGCATAGAAACCTGTTATCTACATAAGCCCGGCTCCGGCATCTTGCCGATTGTCGGTTAGTCTTCAGAGAAATGTACCAATACTTGCCGGTATGAATTAAATATCTTCGATTTAGAAACAAATCCCTGATATCGCCCTTCTTCATCCACTACCGGAAGATTCCAGGCTTTCGTATCATCAAACGTCTGCATCACCTGTTCCATTCCATCCGTATCAAATATCTTGGCAGGGGCAGATGTCATTAATTTATTAACAGTGAAACGGTGATAAAGTTCTTGCCGGAACATAATGTTACGAATGTCGTCGAGAAGTACAATTCCCAACAATCCACCCGTTTTCTTATCTGTCACCGGGAACACATTTCGATGAGAAGCAGCTATTGCTTTCACTAATTCGCCCAAATCCATTTCCGGATGTACGACAACGAAATCTTTCTCCACCACATTTTCCATTTTCATCAACGTCAATACGGCTTTATCCTTATGGTGTGTAAGCAACTGTCCCTTCTTGGCCAGACGCATCGAATAGATACTATGAGGCTCGAAAGCAATAATGGTCAGATATGAACTTACGGATACAATCATCAACGGAAGGAATAAATCATATCCCCCTGTCAATTCGGCGATCAGGAACACCCCTGTCAATGGAGCATGCATAACGCCACTCATCACTCCCGCCATCCCCATCAATGCAAAATTCTTCTCCGGCAAATAAGCGGAGAAAGCAAAGTCATTGCTAAAATGAGAGAAGACAAACCCGGCGATACATCCCAGATAAAGCGAAGGTGCAAAGATACCGCCACAACCACCGCCACCATTCGTTGCACTGGAAGCAAAGACCTTCAGCAGAATAATCAGCATCAGATAAACCAGCAGTAAATTGCCATAGCCATAAAACATAGAATTGTTCATGACCGTATCCCACTCTGCCGCAGACGTTCCATTCAGCAAAAGATTAATGGTATCATATCCTTCACCGTAAAGAGGCGGGAAAAGGAAGATCAATATACTCAACATCACACCACCGAAAGCCAGTTTCTTATAAGGGTTGTTGAGTTTACCAAAGACACCTTCCACCGAATTCATGGCACGCGTAAAGTACAATGAAATCAGTCCGCAAAAAATTCCCAGTAAGATAACAAAAGGAATACGTTCCAGTTCGAATGCCTGATCCAGATGAAACTTAAACATAGCCTCCGTACCGGTGATTATATATGAAACGGTTGCCGCTGTCACGGCAGAAATCAGCAGAGGAAGTAAAGAGGACATGGTCAGGTCGATCATCAAGACTTCCAATGTAAATACCAATCCCGCAATCGGAGCTTTAAAAATGCCGGCAATCGCACCTGCCGCACCACAGCCGACGAGCAACATCAGCGTGCGGTGCTCCATCTTGAATACACTCCCTAAATTGGAACCGATTGCCGAACCTGTCAGTACAATCGGCGCCTCTGCTCCGACCGACCCACCAAAACCGATGGTGATGGCACTGGCAATGGTAGAGGACCAGATATTATGTCGCTTGATACGTCCCTGTCTACGGGAAATAGCATATAGAATTTTGGTGACTCCATGGCTGATGTCATCCTTTACAATATTACGAACAAACCAACCTGCAAGAAAAATCCCGACTACCGGATATACCAAATACAGGTAGTTAGCTTCCGTTGCATTAAAATTATCAGTTAGGAAATTCTGTATCTGATGGATAAAGAATTTCAATATTAATGCGGCAAACGCTGTGAAAATTCCGACCAGGAAACTTAATATCAGGATAAATTGCTTCTCCTTTATATTCGCTTCCCGCCATTTGATGCAACGCTGTAATAAACTAAGTTTTTCTCCCTTCATTTATTCGCGAATTATCTTTATCACTCCACCTTTTTCCAACTTAATAATACTTGAGGGTCTCGGCCGACTCATATCGTCCTGGCGAAAGCCAACGATATAATCTACCGCCGATTTGATTTCATCACTGATTTCACTAAAATTAGCCGCACCCGGCTGCCCGCTGACATTAGCCGAAGTAGAAACGATTGCTTTACGGAACTGCTGACAGAGTCGTCTGGAAAAGTCTTCATTCGTCACTCGAATCCCTACACTGCCATCCTCGGCCAGCAAATTCGATGCTAAGTTACGTGCTCCGGAATAAATAATCGTCAACGGCTTGTCGGCAACTTCAATCAAATCCCATGCAACATCAGGCACATCCTGTACATAAAAATCTACTTTAACCGGAGAGTCTACCAAGACCAGCATAGCCTTGCTGTCAGCGCGTTTCTTAATCTCATACACGCGGCGTACAGCCTCTTCATTAGTCGCATCACAACCTATACCCCATACGGTATCGGTGGGATAAAGGATCACTCCTCCTTCATTCATCACCTGACAGGCTTTTTTAATATCTTCTATCATTTCTTGATTAATTTCCGTTAAGAACAAGACGCAAAAATAACACTTTTATTCCATTTAGTGAAATCTATCCCGACGTTTTTAAGTCCACAAAAATGTAGATTGACACAACAAACCATACAAAAAAGAAAGAACGATGTAAATTAAGAGATAACCTACATCGTTCTATAAAAAACAGATCATTCAAAAAATCAACCCCTAACGCTATCTGTTCTTCCAACTATTGTCCAGATTCGGGTTCAAAATCACATCTTCATAGGGATAAGGAACATACATCTTACTGTCATCCCAAGTTCCGGTGACCGTTACTGCTTCTTTCCTGAAAACCCCGGACGCCACTTCAATAGGCTCATTTTTCTTACGGAATTCAAAATGATCCTTATACCGGTACATTCTGAACATATCCCTGGCTCTGCTCGCAATACCGCCCCAATAATAACCGGCCATTTCCCAACCATGTTCATTGTAGGCTGCTTCCGCCAGTTCATCAGGAGACATATCCGTCGTATATCTATTTGTTTTTTCACCGTCTGCCCTGTTGCGCACTTCGTTCAACACTTTAACCGCCTGTTCATTGATTTCTCCCGCACGGCCTGTTGCTTCGGCATACCAGCAATATACTTGCGAAAGACGTAATAACTGGAATGTTTTCTCCCCCGATGCATTGACTACGGCAGGATTTGTATAATCAAATTCAGTTCCGCGTACAGCACCTTCCACGGTCTTCATAAAGACAGGTGCCACTACCTCGCGGGAAGCAGGATCGGTATCATACCACCAATCATATAGTTTCCCGTCGCTAAGCATGATTTTCGGGAAATACGTAGCATCTTTACGAGGGCCTTCGGGGAAGTTCATCCAGAAATTAATTTCTCCATTCGTATCTCCCCAACCGGCCTGTTTCATATCTTGTAGGAAATCGGTCAAGGGAGCGGATTGTCCTGCTGCATCCCTATTATAATAGATACCCAACAGAAGTTCCGTATTCTTATTATTGTATTCCCATGAATATACCTGGCTATATTCCGGCAGCAGTTTATAATAGTAGCTACCACCATCTGCACCGTCTATCACTTCTTTGGCTTTGGCGGCAGCCAGCTTGTAATATTCTACTCCTTTATTAAGCGGCCATCCTGCCATACACATATAGACATAAGCCATCGTTGCTTTTACGGCTCCCTCACTTACAGCAATGTTCATTCCATTTCTACCATACGGTTCCTTCGTGTACAGTGCGGGGCAATCGGTTTCTGCTATTTTCAGGTCAGACAGAATCAATTCGTACACTTCTTCTTCCGTCTTCAACGGAGCATTATAATCTATTTCTTCTTTCAGCATAATGGGAACCCGCCCCCAAGTGGTCACCAGATAAAAATAAGAGTAGGCCCTCCAATAATGTGCTTGTGCAATAGCCACTTTTATATCGTCTTTTGATACCTCCGGCGTACGCTCCGCATTATTTATAATAAAATTGGCAGCCTTGATGACTTTAAAACGCTGCTCCCACATACTGGACAACCACGAGTTATTGTCTTTCACATCAAACTGATCGTGTTCACGAAGAGGTTGTTTATTACTGGAAGGATGAGTGGAGATATCATCTCCCACCAGGAAGTTCGTTCCACAAAGATTATTACTAGCCTGTGAACTTGCGATCACGGAATAGAGAGCCGTCAGCGAAGCGTCCAAGTCTTCTTTATTACTGAAATAGGTATCCGAAGGTAACTGCCCTTTCGGATCTTCTTCCAGAAAATCACTACACGAAGTCCAACACAAAGCTGTCAGAAGCACAGGCAAGGCTTTCATTATAAAGGTATATGCTGTTTTCATACGGTTATTGTCTTAATACACGGTTTAAAATCTGAATTTGGCTCCAAAGGTGATTGTCCGAGGAATCGGATAAGCACCGTAATCCAGTCCGTCATAACTGGTGTACACTTCAGGATCCATTCCTTTGTAGCGGGTGATTGTAAAGAGATCCTGTGCGCTGACGGACAGTTGTACACTTGCAAACTTCAGTACACGGCGAGGAATGCGGTACGAGAGGCTAATGTTCTTCAACTTGATAAAAGAAGCATCTTCAAGCCAGAAATCCGAATTAGCATAACTCTTGTTGTCGGTATTGGTAAGACTCGGATAAAGAGCGTCCGCTTTGTTGGCAACATGATCCCATCCTTTGAAGTAGGCATCACGCAAGGTTACGAAACGAGAGACACCAGTCATGGATGCCGCCATAAAACGGCTGATATTCAACCGGTCATATCCGGTGGCAGCATTGAAAAAGACATTCAGCGTCCAGTTTTTCCAAGTAACAGTGTTGTTCCAACCTACTGTCCATTTGGGACTTGCCTGTCCTTTCACAACCAGATCATCGGAAGTCGGATTCGTTGTCAGACTACCATCTGCTTTCTGATAAAGATTGGCGCCTTTATCATCGAATCCTTTCCATTGATAGACATAGAAAGATCCCATAGGATAACCGGGCTTCATAATCTGCAGAGGACCTCCCAAATCGCTATAGTTAGCAGTGAGTACAAAGTCATCTCCTGCGAGGTCTGCTACTTCATTCTTCACATAAGAAGCATTCAGGCTGGTTTCCCACGTCACAGCCCCCTTTACAGGAAAAGTGGTAAGGGATAATTCGACTCCGGTATTGTTCAGTTTTCCTTGATTCACCCAATAAGTACCACCTCCGTTATATTTAGGCACTTGTTTCTGAAAGAGCAGATCTTTCGTTTGTTTCTTGAACCAGTCCACTGTAATATTAAAGCCTCCGATACTCATATCCAATCCCAAATCATATTGGTAAGTCTTTTCCCAGGTAATGCCGGGTGTAGCAAACTGATATCCCCAATATCCCGTAGAGGAAGTGGAAGTTCCCCAGCCGTAAGATGCCCCCGACAACATACCCAATGTACTGTAAGCAGCAATATCCTGATTTCCGGTGACACCAAAGCTGGCACGCAGTTTCAACTGATCGAGCACGTGCTGGTTGCTCATGAAAGATTCTTGTGCAATATCCCAAGCCACAGCTGCGGAAGGGAAATATCCCCATTTGTTGTCTCCCTGAAATTTAGAAGAACCGTCAGCTCTTAATGCAGCGGTAATAAAATATCGTTTCTTATAATCGTAATTAGCACGCACGATACCGGAAGCCAAAGAAAATTCCGTGTATGAATTGCTCGCATCTCTGATAGCAGCATTACCAAGATTCCAGTACCCAACACTTTCATTGTTCAGATTGGAACCGGTTCCCTTTAGTTGTGAGTCCCACGAACGACTTATTTCCCATACGCCCATGGCAGTGAAGCTATGATCTCCGAATTGCTTTTGCCAGGTCAGATTGTTAGTATTCTGCCAATAGTTATGCAATGCGTTGGTATTGCTTGCGCTATTGATAGCACCCGGCGAATCCAGTTTCGACCGGAAAGAATAAGAAGGACTATTATCGTAGTCATAACCTCCCTGAACGGAAAGCGTCAGTCCTTTCATGATCTTAAACAGCAATGTCAGATTAGCGTTTAAATTATAGCTATAGCTATCGCTATTGTTCACTATCATTTCACCGTAAGGGCTGGAACCGATCATATTATACGGGTCTGTATTGTACACGCCGGTTTCGGGATCTTTCAGCTCCATGGTAGGTGAAAAGTTAGTGACATGCAACCAGTTCGCCCCACCTTCATTGTGTTTGTGAAGACTGGATGCGTTTAATTTTGCAGAGATTGTCAACCAGGGTTTCACTTCCGAGCCGATGTTTGCCCGAATTCCATAGCGTTTATAATCGGACATGATGGTGATGGCTTCCTGATCGAGCACATTTCCCGAAATAAGGTATTTCACTTTTTCATTTCCTCCGGATATGGCGAGCCGATAATCCTGGGTGATACCTGTACGAGTCAGAAGATCAGTCCAGTTAATTCCTTTCGTTCCATTTTTATAAGCCTCAAGATCTTCGGCAGAGATAGTAGACGATCCGCGAATGTCATTCAGTGCAGTTGCATATTCGTAAGCGTTCAGCAGGTCATACTGTTTTCTGACAGTCGAAAGCCCTACCGATGCATCGAACGTTACCTGTGCTTTTCCCTCACTACCCTGTTTGGTGGTTATCAGGATAACGCCATTCGAACCACGGGAACCGTAAATGGCAGTGGAGGAAGCGTCTTTCAGTATTTCCATCGACTGGATATCAGAAGGGTTAATACCGTCCAAGCCACTGGAAGAGATGATACCGTCAATCACATATAAAGGATCACTGCTTTTATTAATAGAGGTAGTTCCACGAACGCGCACCTTCATACTTGCTCCGGGCATACCACTCGTAGCAGTGACTTCTACACCGGGAGTACGACCCTGGAGTATATTTTCAACCCGTTGTACAGGTTGATTTTTGTATTGTCTGTTGGATACACCGGACACAGCACCCGTAAGGTCACTCTTTTTGACGGTTCCGTATCCTACCACTACCACTTCATCTAATAACTGATTGTCTTCTTTCAACACAACACGAAGAAGAGATCTCTTTCTGACTTTCACTTCTTGCGTATGATAACCGATGTAAGAGATCACTAAAATCGCTCCTTCCGGAGCTTCGAGAGTAAACCTACCATCCATATCACTGGTAGTTCCGGTATCTTCACCTTTGATAATGACGGAAGCACCAATGATTGTCTCTCCCTGTTCGTCGTTAATCACTCCTTTGATTGTCTTTCCAGCATCCCCGTCGGTATTAGTATCACTGTTTGTCGTAACTTCATTGTTATTTTCCGAGGCTTCCTGTGTTTCTGTCTTCTGTTTTTCAAGAGGAGGAGCAACCTGCGCGAATAATCCGAAAGGCAGAAACAGCATTAAAAGAATGCATAATAGCCATTTGTTTTTCATTATTACTTCCATTATTGTTCTAAAATTAGAATAGTTATTAGGATAGATTACCATCAATATTAGGCAATTTATGTGCCAAAAGCATAACAAAAGACTGATACAACGAGACTTGCCAAGTTTAACAAAAGAGATTATATCACTCATTTTCAAACACATAAACAATTTGCAATAAAGAAAAAAAGCATTAATAGCCAGATTAAGTTTCAAGCACGATCCTGTGCAAAAATTCCACAGAAATGTGGACATAATCCACAAGATAATAAGTTAAGAATAATCCGTATTTAAAAGTTCCTTTCCATCCTTCTGATTGTTTCCACATATCAGAAGTCAGAATAAACGTTCCAAAACTCCAGTTTAAACGATTATTAACTAATTTCTCCCCCGTCTCCGAGAACAGAATCAGCAGAAATATCTATCTTTGTCCCAATTTCAAGCAAGAAAGCAAAAGTGCTATTTTTGTGTCGAATTTAAAACGTTTAAGAGAAAACAATGGAAGAAATCGTATTTCATCACACATTACCTATCCAATTGCGATTCAATGATGTAGACAAATTTGGTCACGTCAACAACACGGTTTACTTCTCCTTTTACGACTTGGGAAAGACTGAATACTTCGGTTCAGTATGCCCGGGAGTAGATTGGGAAAAGATTGGCATTGTCGTTGTTCATATTGAAGCGAATTTCGTTAAGCAAATTTTCGCATCGGACCACATCGCTGTACAAACCGCCGTCTCTAAGATAGGTACCAAAAGCTTTCATCTGGTTCAACAAGTCATTGACACGAAAACCAATGAGGTGAAATGTGTTTGCAAGTCCATCATGGTTACTTTCGATCTTGAAAGACATGAGTCCATGCCACTGACCAAGGAATGGATAGAAGCGATCTGCAAGTATGAAGGACGGGATTTGCAAAAAGCATAGATTGATTCCACCCCACCGATGAAGACACCCTCCGACACCGGGGAACAAATCTCCCACGAATAAGAAACAAAACAAGCAAAACCAATTCCTTAGAAAAAGTTTTATCCTGATTCATGTCCGCTATATAACAGAAATTGCCTATTTTTGCACCTTATTATTAAGGCATAAAATATCTAGTACAGAAAATGATAGCTGACAAAAGTATAAATTTAGATACCCTTCATAAAGTATTGTTTGATAATGAGAAGCTGGAACTCTCTGAAGAATGTATTCGAAAAGTAGAGGAAAGCTTCGATTTTCTGCAATCCTTTTCCAGCGATAAGATTATTTATGGTATCAATACGGGATTCGGCCCAATGGCACAATACAGAATAGAAGATCAGTCATTGATCGACCTTCAGTATAATATCATCCGAAGCCATTCCACCGGTGCCGGCAAACCGCTTCCCGAACTTTATGTAAAAGCAGCTATGATTGCCCGTTTGTACACTTTTCTACAAGGGAAGTCAGGAGTGCATCTGGAACTGGTTTCTCTCCTCTGTGAATTTATCAACCGCGGAATTTATCCGTTCATACCCGAACATGGAAGTGTAGGTGCCAGCGGCGATCTCGTACAACTGGCCCATATCGCCCTGACATTAATAGGGGAAGGGGAAGTTTTTTATCAGGGTAAATTGTGTAACGCAGCTACGGTGCTTCAGGAAAACGGCCTGAAACCTTTTTCCATGCGTATTCGTGAAGGTTTATCCGTTACAAACGGTACTTCTGTAATGACAGGCATCGGTATTGTCAATCTGATTTATGCAAAAAAACTACTCCATTGGTCGGTGGCTGCCTCTGTAATGATGAATGAGATTGCCGCCTCTTATGATGATTTTATGGCACAGGCATTAAACGAGGCCAAGCATCATAAAGGTCAACAAGAGATAGCTGCTATGATGAGAGAATGGGTGGCAGGCAGTAAATGCGTGCTTCAAAGAGAGAACGAGCTATACAACCAGGTGCATAAAGAGAAAATCTTCGAACACAAAGTACAGCCCTATTATTCCTTGCGATGTGTTCCGCAAATACTCGGTCCTATTTACGATGAACTGGAGAATGCGGAAGAAGTATTAATAAACGAAATAAATTCCGCCTGTGACAATCCGATTGTCGATCCGGATACACAAAATATTTATCATGGCGGCAACTTCCACGGAGATTACATTTCTTTCGAAATGGACAAGTTGAAAATTGCCGTGACCAAGCTGACTATGCTTTGCGAAAGACAGATTAACTATCTGTTCCACGACCGTATCAATGGCATCCTGCCTCCGTTTGTAAATTTGGGAGTGCTTGGATTGAACTATGGTTTACAGGCTTCGCAATTCACTGCAACCTCCACCACAGCGGAGTGTCAGACATTATCAAATCCGATGTATGTACACAGTATCCCCAACAACAATGATAATCAGGATATTGTCAGCATGGGAACCAACTCGGCTCTATTAGCAAAAACAGTCATTGAGAATTCTTATCAGGTGATGGCTATCCAGTTCATGGGAATGGCACAAGCTATCGACTACCTGAAAATACAGGATCGCCTAAGTTCCAAAAGCAGGCAGGTTTATGAAGAAATACGCAGTTTCTTCCCTGTATTTACCAATGACACACCTAAATATAAAGAGATAGAAATGATGATAGACTATCTCAAAAAAGAAGATAAATAAAATGAAATATGCATTAGTAACCGGAGGAAGCCGAGGTATCGGCCGTGCTGTCAGTTGTAAACTGGCGGAAATGGGCTACTTTATACTGATAAATTATCAGAATAACGACGCAGAAGCGGAGAAAACGTTGCAGTTAGTACAAGAAAAAGGAAGTAATGGCGAGTTGATGAAGTTCGATGTGACCGACCCTGCCGCTATCACCCTTGCTTTGGGCAACTGGGCTTCCCAACACCCTGA